>Ga0157370_10000047_pt1 | contig 124911 bp, 114 predicted proteins | sample C35metaG_FD_113463 | JGI IMG/M metagenome (GOLD analysis project Ga0157370, IMG submission 113463) | Corn rhizosphere microbial communities from Kellogg Biological Station, Michigan, USA - C3-5 metaG | ecosystem: Host-associated > Plants > Roots > Rhizosphere > Soil | place: USA: Michigan...
ATGGCCAAGCCGTCGGGCGAGATCATCGAAACGCCGATCATCTCGAACTTCAAGGAAGGCCTGACCGTCCTTGAATATTTCAACTCGACCCACGGCGCCCGTAAGGGCCTCGCGGACACCGCGTTGAAGACCGCGAACTCGGGCTACCTGACCCGCCGTCTGGTCGACGTGTCGCAGGATTGCGTCGTCGTCGAACTCGACTGCGGCACCGAGCGTGCGCTGGAAATGCGTGCGATCGTGCAGGGCGGTTCGACCATCGCCTCGCTCGGCGAGCGCATCCTGGGCCGCACCACGGCCGAGGACATCATCGACAGCAAGACCGGTGACGTCGTCATCGCCGAGGGCACGCTCCTCGACGAGCCGATGGTTGCGGCGATCGAAGCCGTGTCCCCGCAGGCCGTGAAGATCCGCTCGCCTTTGGTGTGCGAATCCAAGGGCGGCGTGTGCGCGGCCTGCTACGGCCGTGACCTCGCCCGCGGTACGCCGGTCAATATCGGCGAAGCGGTCGGCGTGATCGCGGCGCAGTCGATCGGCGAACCGGGCACGCAGCTCACGATGCGTACCTTCCACATCGGTGGCGCGGCGCAGCTCAACGAGCAGTCGAACCTTGAAGCCATCTCGGACGGCAAGATCGAGCTTCGTGGCCTGCCCACGATCGTCAATCCCCGCGGCCAGCGCATCGCGCTTAGCCGTTCGGCGGAAATCGCGATCGTCGACATGGACGGCCGCGAGCGTTCGACCCACCGCCTGCCTTACGGCGCGCAGCTGATGGTCGACGATGGTCACATCGTCTCCAAGGGCGACCGCATCGCGCAGTGGGATCCGGCCTATATGCCGGTGATCACCGACAAGAAGGGCATGGTCCGCTTCCAGGACCTGATCGAGAACCGCACGGTGCGCGAGGAGTCGGACGAAACGACCGGCCTCACCCAGCGCGTGGTGATCGAGGATGTGGGCCGTTCGAAGAAGGACGATCTGCGTCCGCGCATCACCCTGCTGGACGACAGCTCGGGCGAAGCCGGCGTCAGCCGTCTTGCTCCGGGCGCGGTCATCGCGGTCGAGGACGGCCAGATGGTCGAAGCCGGCGAAGTGCTCGCCCGCGTGCCGCGCGAAGCGGCGCGTACCCGCGACATCACCGGCGGTCTGCCGCGCGTCGCCGAGCTGTTCGAAGCGCGCAAGCCCAAGGAAAACGCGATCATCGCGAAGGTCTCGGGCCGCGTCGAGTTCGGCAAGGACTATAAGGCCAAGCGCAAGATCATCATCCGTCCGGACGATGGTTCGGAGCCGGTCGAATATCTGGTGCCGAAGTCGAAGACGATCGACGCGCAGGAAGGCGACTACGTCAAGCGCGGCGACAATCTGATCGGCGGTTCGCCGGATCCGCACGACATTCTGGAGGTGCTCGGCATCGAGCCGCTCGCGGAATATCTCGTGTCGGAAATCCAGGAAGTCTATCGACTGCAGGGCGTGAAGATCAACGACAAGCACATCGAGACGATCGTTCGTCAGATGCTGCAGAAGGTCGAGATCACCGCTGCCGGCGACACCACCCTGCTCCCCGGCGAGCAGGTGGATCGCGAGGAGATGGACGAGATCAACGCCAAGCTCGAGAAGGGCCAGATTCCGGCGGAGGGCAAGCCCATCCTGCTCGGCATCACCAAGGCCTCGCTCCAGACGCGTTCGTTCATCTCGGCGGCGTCGTTCCAGGAAACTACCCGCGTGCTCACCGAGGCTTCGGTGCAGGGCAAGGTGGACAGCCTGAACGGCCTCAAGGAGAATGTCATCGTCGGCCGCCTGATCCCGGCGGGCACGGGTGCGGGCATGAACCGCATGCGCGTCACGGCATCGTCGCGCGACGCGGCGCTCCGCGCCTCGCAGCGCAGCCTCGCCGCCGCCTTGGTGGCGCCGGAAAGCGCCGCCGAGGAGCATGCCGCCGAGCTCGCGCGCACGCCGCGTGACGCGACCGGCACCGGCGACGATCCGCTGGGCGAAGTGACCGGCGCCACGCATGGCACCGACGCCGATGCGGGCGATTACCTGAACAGCTAAGCTGGTTCAGAGCTAAACGAAAAAGGCCGTCGTCCACCTTGTGGGCGGCGGCTTTTTTCTTGTGTCCCGTAAGGCCGGTCCGCCCGGACGCAGGCTTGCGCTCACTGCCTCGGCGTTGCAGATATGAATAGGCAAATCATAAGTGAACAAAGCGGGGTGAGGATTTTGGATCAGGCGCATGCTGGAGCGGGCCGGCCCTCACGACATGGACGCGCGTTCCTTTTCGCGTTCGCCGCTTTGTGTGGCGGTCTGGCACAAGCGAGTGCGGTCAATGCCGTTCCCTTGCAGCCCGGATCGCTTGCCGTGGGGCAGGGCGGCCGCACCTCGCTCATCTTCAACGCGGATTGGCGCTTCAAGCTGGGCGACGAGGCGGAGGCGAGCCGGGTCGGTTTCGACGACAGCGGCTGGGAGCATATCGGGCTGCCGCACAGCTTCAGCATCCCCTATTTCCAGTCGGCGCATTTCTATGCCGGCTATGGCTGGTACCGTAAGGAATTCATCCTACCCGCGCTGCCGCGCCGACGCAGGCTGTCGCTGGAGTTTGAGGCCGCCTTCCAGGACGCGGAGGTGTTCGTAAACGGCAAGGCCGTCGGCCGTCATCGCGGCGGCTATACCGGCTTTCCGATCGACATCACCGACGCGGTGAAGCCCGGGCGCAACCTGGTTGCGGTGCGCGTGAACAATATCTGGGACCCGACGCTCGCGCCGCGCGCGGGCGAGCATGTCTTCAGCGGCGGCATCTATCGCGACGTGCGGCTGGTCGCGACCGACGCGGTGCACGTCGCCTGGACGGGCACGCGCCTTACCACCCCCGATATTTCCGCCGCGTCGAGCAAGGTCGCGGCCGAGACCGAGATCCACAATGACGGGGCGGCACCCGCCACTGTCCGGGTGCGCACGCGGATCGAGGACGCGCAGGGGCATTTCGTGGCGGCCTTGCCGGACAGGACCGTCCGGCTCGCGCCCGGCGCGATCGTGTTCGCGACCCAGCGATCCGCGCCGATCGCGCGGCCGCGCCTGTGGAGTCCGGAGACGCCCAATCTCTATCACGCGGTCACCAGCCTGATCGTCGGCGGCCAGGAGCGCGATCGATACCAGACCGAATTCGGCTTCCGCTGGTTCAAATGGACCGCCGACAAGGGCTTCTTCCTGAACGGCCACCATTATTATTTCCGCGGCGCCAACGTGCATCAGGATCAGGCGGGTTGGGGCGACGCGGTCACCAACCGCGCGATCGAGCGCGACGTCCGGCGGGTGAAGGATGCGGGCTTCGATTTCATCCGCGGATCGCATTATCCGCACGATCCGCATTTCGTGGAGGAGACGGATCGTCAGGGCCTGCTGTACCTTTCGGAGGCGCCTTTCTGGGGCACGGGAAGCTTCAAGAATGCCTGGGGCGGATCGGCCTACCCGACCGACCCCTCGCAACGCGCGGCGTTCGACGCGAGCGTGCTGCAGCAACTCGCCGAGATGATCCGGATCAATCGCAACCATCCCTCGATCGTGGTGTGGGGGATGGACAATGAAGTCTTCTTCACCGCCCCCGGGACGATATCCGAGGTGCGCCGGCTGTTGAGGGAGGAAGTCGCGCTCGCGCATCAGCTCGATCCCACGCGGCCCGCCTCGATCGACGGCGCGCAGCGCGGCGAGATCGACAAGCTCGGCGATATCGCGGCTTATAATGGCGACGGCGCGGGGCTGTTCCCCAATCCCGGCATTCCCAATTTCGCGTCGGAATATGGGTCGACCACCAAAGACGATCATATGAGCTATGCGCCCGATTGGGGCGAGCTGGAGCAGACGCCGGGGGCCAAACCGGGCGATCCGGCCAGCTGGCGCCTGCCCTGGCGATCGGGCGAGGTGATCTGGGCGGGGTTCGATCATGGCTCGATCGCCGGGCGCGATTTCGGATCGCTCGGCATCGTCGACTATGAGCGGCTGCCGAAGAAAAGCTGGTATTGGTACCGCAACGCCTATCGCGGCATCGCGCCGCCGGAATGGCCGCAGCCGGGCAAGCCTGCCGCATTGCGGCTGACCGCCAGCGCGCCGGCCATCGTTCATGCCGATGGCACCGACGACGTGCAACTGGTGGTGACCGTGCTCGACGCAGCCGGAAAGCCGATCAGCAACAGCCCGCCGGTGCGGCTGGCGATCGAGGCCGGGCCGGGCGAGCTGCCGACCGGGCGGTCGATCGACTTCACGCCCGACGGCGATATCCGGATCCGCGACGGCCAGGCCGCGATCGCGATGCGGAGCTGGCAATCGGGCGTCAGCCATATCCGCGCCACCTCGCCGGGCCTGCGCGATGGCGTGATCGAGATCCGGACGATCGAAGGACCGCGTTTCGTGCCCGGAGTCACCCCGATCGCGCAGGCGCGCGCCTATCATGCGTTCGAAGAGCAATCGGGCGGTGCGGTCGAGCAGCAGTTCGGAACCGACAATCCGACCGACGCGAGCTCGAGCGCGCCGGATCATTCGTCGCGGCTGGCGAATGATGGCGATGCGGCGACCTATTGGCAGGCGGCGCCCGGCGATGCGCAGCCCTGGCTGCTGGTCAATCCGGAGCGGGTGCTGAAGTACCGGCGGATTCAGATCACGTTCCCCACAGCCGGCGCTTATGGCTTCCGTGCCGAGGTGCGGGGCGAGGACGGCGCTTGGCACCTCGCGGCCGAGCAGGCTGCGGGCACCGACAACCGCCGCGAACGCGAGATCGCGACGCAGCCGCTGACGGGTGGCCCGTTGCGCATCCATGTGACGCCGCCGCCGGGCGCGGTTGCGGGAGTTGCGGAGGTGCGCATCGTGGCGGTGCTGAAGGATCGCTGACGCGCTGGGGTGCCGAGTGACTGGCACCGTTTCTGACGTGCGTTTCGTAAAGTGCGTGGGAGCATCGGGTTTCCTCCCACCCTCAGACCAGATCGAGGAGAATGGCGGTTTCCGACCCAGTTGCGGTCATAAGCGATGGCCGCCACGAGCGATCTGCTATTGAATGCGTCGGCAGAACTCTACGACGCCGGAGGCAATGACCTCATCCGCCTGTCGCTTGTGATCCCAATATCTTACTGAGCCATCACAATGGCGAAGAAAGAAATTGCCGTTCATATCGACCCCGATGATCGAAACTTCTTTGCCTCGCCACCAAGGAGCATCGAGCGGCCTCCAATCTTCCGCGCGGATCAAAATCGCGATCGTCAAAGCCCTGTTGGAATCAATCGGATAAGATCGCTTCCAAAAAAAATGGGCTCGTGCCCTATCAATGGCTTCTGCGTCCCTGCTCATGGGACTCCATTAGACGGTCAATCCTAATGACCGCTTTCCACCATTAGCAGACGAATACTGCTAAGGACTTCCCATCGAACCGATGCGGTAGAGCTTGACTCCCGCTGCCCTGGGGAGCGGCATCCGCCGTAGCCAACCGGGCGCCCGATCAGGCAGCAAGGCCGCGGGGCGCGAAGTTGGCCATTGCGGCCCCTGATGAGGCTTCCGTTGCCGCTGAGCATAAAGTCAACGTAACTCTATAAATAGATTTAAATTTTACATTAGCAATTCGATAAGCAAAGCTATGGATGGTGATCATTTGATAATCTGTTGTATTTATGATTTGTAACCAACTTGCATGACTTAATCGGAGGGTGCATCTCCTCCGGGCTGCGACTCGAACAGGGGTCCCTTATCGCCGATAATCCATAAAACGACTTATTGTCGTGCGGATTACCTGTGGGCCGCGCCGGAATTTCTCTCGTGCGTGATGAACGGGGGGATGTCAGAGGAGATTAGGGATGACCCGGAAGATTTTCGTGCCTCTTGCAGGTGTGGCGATGGCGCTTGCCTTGTCACCTGTCCAGGCGAACAATCTCAGCTATTTTACGACGGTCAAGAATACCGACGAGGCGAATTTCGGTCTCGGTTATCTCCGGGGCGTGGGAACGGGAACATTGAATGTTTCCGGGCTCTCCGGCTCGATCAGCAAAGCATATCTGTTTTGGCATGGTCCGACCAACTCGTCGGATCCCAATGCCAATGCCATGGTGAACTTCGGTGGCTCCTCAGTGACGGGGACGAATATCGGTTTCTCGGATGACAATTTCTGGGGAATGGACAACAGTCAGGCCTATCGGGCCGACGTTACCAGCATCGTTTCCGCGACCGGCAATGGCGCTTATGCGCTTTCGAACTTCAACAAGCCGGATGCCGAGATCAACGGCTTGTCGCTGATGGTGTTCTACGACGACGGCAATGCGGCCAACAATCATGATGTCGTGCTGTTCGACGGCAACGATGCCAATTTCTCGAACGTTTACGACGCCGACGGCTGGAACGCCACGCTCAACGGGGTGAACTATACGGGCGGGGCGGCGACGATGACATTGCATGTCAGCGACGGCCAGGATTTCGGCGCCGGTGACGACGGGACGCTCACCTTCAACGGAAGCCTCATCGGCAACGGCCATGATTTCAACGGCACGGGCGTGCAATTCGGTGACGGTAACTTCCCTTCGAACGGCGCGCTGTGGGATATCAAGGACTATGACGTCACGAGCCTGCTCACGAACGGGACCAATACGCTTTCGCTGACGACCAACGGCGGCGATGCGCTGAGTCTCATCGTGGCACAATTCACCTTGCCCGTGGGGGCTGCGCCGCCGCCGCCGGGTGTGCCTGAGCCGGCTTCATGGGGGATGATGATCCTTGGCTTCGCGGGCATCGGCATGAAGCTTCGTCAACGGCGCCGGAGCGTCACCTTTGCCTGATCGGTCTGCGCTCCGGCCTTGATCGGACAGGTCGGAGCAGGAGGCCGCGGCCGCCATATAATCTGGCGGCCGCGCTCCAGAACGCCGGTAATTAGAGCGCAAAGTTGCCGACCGAAAGTCGGTGGAAACCTGTTGGCGGACGAGTGCCGCTAAGGATTTCGGGGCGAACCGACGCGGTAGAGCTTGACTCCCGCCGCCCCGGACAGCGGCACCGGCTGCAACCAGCTTGGCGCCCGGTCATGCAGCAACGCCGCCGCGAGACCACCGGGCGCGAACTTCGCCATTGCGGCCATCTCGCCATCGCTGGGGCAGAAGGCGACGTAGCCGGCGTGGCGGCGGAGCGCGGTCGCGTGCGCATCCCGGGCGGTGAAGAAGCGCAGTACATCCTCCAGCGCGGCCGGGTCGCGGTGATAGGGGCCGGTGACGGCCGCCTGGTGGGTACCGATCAGCAGGGTCGGGCCCATGTCGAGGGGGGCGAGGATCGTGCTTGGGGGCAAGGCATCGAGAGCCTTGAGGCTGTCGGCCAACTCGCATTCAGGATCGGTCTTTGGGGCAGCAGCAGTGGACTGCGGAGCCGGTTTCGTGACCAGCATCGCGGCGACACCCGCACCGGCGGGGCAGAGCGCGAGGATCGCGAGCGCGCGGGTCAGGACGCGGATCGGCATCGGCCAGGGATCGGTGCGGTCGAGCAGGATCAGGATCAGCGTCAGCGCGCCGGGGATGGCGAGCAGGTTGGCGAAGGCGCCGGCGCGGGTGACGACCATGCCGATCGCGGTCGCGATGGCGAGCAAAGCGGCATAGTCGATCGTCTCGGCACGATCGGGGGAGCGGCGCAGGCAGGCAACCAGCGCACCCACCAAGCCGATCCAGGGGAAAAGGCCCCAGAGCAAGGCGAGATCATGATCGAGATGCCAGAGCGGCACGCCCTCCGGCACGTTCAAATACCACAGATGGTAGCCGAGCGGGCCGAGCGTGGCGAAGGGGCCACCGGCGCATTGCGGGGCGCAGAAACGGTAGAGCGCACCGGTGGCCAGCGCGACCAGGGCCATCGTCGATAGCCGCACCGGCAACGACCTGGGCGCTATGCGCGCGATCGAGAAGGTGAGCAGGGCCGCTGTGCCCAAAGCTGCGAGATGAACCGGAGAGATCTGGTCGCAGAAGGTTTGGCCGATCAGGCTGAAGCCGTGGACCGAGCAATAGAGCAGGGCTTCGGCGGCGGCGAGCGTGGCGAGGAAGGCGGGGAGGCGATATCGCTCGGCGGGCGAATGGATCCAGCGCAGGCCGAGCCACGCCGCGGCGCCCGCGGTGAAAGCGAGGCCTTCGAGCGAGATATGGACCCAGGCGGCGGCGCACAGGCCGGCGATCACGCCGCCGCGCCAGTCGCGCCTGGCGAGCAAGGCGAGGACGAGGCCGAGCCCGGCGACGATCTGCCAGCCATGATGGTCGATGCGTAAGGGGCGCATCGCATACCAGGTGCCGATGCTCACCATGCAGCAGGCGGCCGCGACCAGACCGGCGGCGGCGCCCGCGCGGCGGCGGGCGATCTCAGCGAAGAGCGCCTGGGTTGCGCCGAGCGTGACCATCGGCACCGCGACCATCGCCACCGTCTCGGCCGCGCGCTGGCCGAGCAGCGGCTTGAGCAGGACGATGATCGCCGCGAGCGGGACGTCGAGCCAGCGCGACCAGTGCATCGACAGGCCGGCGGGCAGGTTCATGCGGTGCTGGCTCACATCGAACCAGCTTTGCCCGGCCATCCAGTCGCGGACCTCGGCCAGGCGCATCGCGTCGTCGGGGTCGGGGAAATGCCAGTTCCGGATCGCGCCCCACGACACGACGATCATCGTCGCCGCGGATGCGAGCCAGATCAGCAGCAGCCAGAGCCGGTAGTGGCGCTCGACCGTGGTCATCGTCGCTGGCCATGTTCCCCGGCGGAAGCCGGGGCCCAGTTTTGTGCGTCGGACTGAACCCCGGCTTTCGCCGGGGAACATGGTGGGTCGTGACGCGAAACAGGCATGGAATTCTGGGCCGTCAGGCAGCCTTGAGCGGACGCGGCACCGCGCGGACGGAGTCGAGTGCGGCCCTTTGATCGTCGCTCAGCGGCGTGCCGATCTTCGCCCGCGCGCCTTCGTCGCCCGCCTCGTGATATTCGGCATCCTCGTTGACCTGCCAGATGTCGAACACGCGATTGTCGGCGAGGATGTTCCGCACGGTCAGCATCGCGGTCATCATCGCATGGTCCTGGTTGTTGTAGCGATGCATGCCATTGCGGCCGACCAGGTGCAAAGTCGGGTAAAGGGTTTCGAGCTCGTCCCGGATCGCGGCGACATTGGCGGCATAGGCGTCGTCATAGACCGGATAGGCCTTTTCCTGCCGCACCACCGCGCCGCCCTCGACCATCGCAGGGTCGCACAGGCCGAGCTTGGCCATTTCCTGCGTCGCGAGCGCGATCAGCTCCTCGTTGGTGGACGACCAGAGGCCGTCGCCTTCGAAGCAGAAATATTCGAGGCCGACGCAGGCGAGTTCCTCGTCGGGCACCATTTCGGGCGACCAGGAGCGGAAATTCTGGATGCGGCCGACCTTCACACTATCGTCGTGGATGTAGATCCAATTGTCGGGGAACAGATCCGGCGAACGGATCATCAAAGCGACGGTGAGGAAGTCGCGATATTTGAGGTCGCGCGCCTGGGGCAGGGTCTGCGGCAGCGGATGGATGCGGCCAAGCAATTCGCGGATCGGCGCGGACGAGATTACGTGGCGCGCGCGGACGATTCGCTCGCCGTCGGCGCTGGTGGCGGAGACGCGCCAGCCTTCGGCATCGTGGCTCAATTGCTTGAGCGCATGGCCCATCAGCACCGGGTTGCCGCCGGCGATCACATGGTCGCGCGCGGCCTCCCACATCATGCCGGGACCCTTGCGCGGATAGCGGAAGCTTTCGAGCAGGGGCTTGGTTTCCATGCCGTCATTGGGCTTCTTGTTGAGGCCCAGCGAGCGCCTGAAACCGTCGAGCACCGCCTTGCCGAGGCTCAGGCCCTTGATGCGCTGGGCGGCCCAGTCGGCCGAGATGTCGGAGCAGGCCATGCCCCAGACCTTCTCGGTGTAGGTCTTGAAGAAGATCGAGAAGAGTTTCTTGCCGAACTGGTTGATCGTCCAATCCTCGAACGAGCGTGCGCTCTTCTTGGGGAAGGCCTTCCAGCGGAGATAGGAAGCCATGCACAGGCCCGACCGGATCACCCCCAGATTGCGCAGCGCCTCGAACGCGCGCAGCGGGTAGGAATAGAATTTGCCCTCGTAATAGATGCGGCTCATGCGCGGGCGGACGATGAAATCGTCGGGCAGGATCTCGTTCCAGAGATCGACCACTTCCTTGCTCTTCGAAAAGAAGCGGTGGCCGCCGATATCGAAGCGGAAGCCCTGATGCTCGACCGTGCGGCTGATACCGCCGACATAACGCTCGTCCTTCTCGATCACGGTGACCGACAGACCGGCTTTGGTGAGCAGATAGGCGGCGGTCAGGCCGGCGGGGCCGGCGCCGATGATGGCGACATCGACGGGACGATCGGAGGCAGGTGCGCGCATAGCTGCCTAATCGCGGATAAGAGGTAAGATATGGTTAAGTCGGCATTTGCTATTGCCGTAGCTCCGTAAGGCATTGAAAGTTCACGAATGAAACGGCTGCTGATCCTTGCCTCGATCCTGCCTCTGGGCGGATGCGTATCGACCGCGGGCCATATCGTGATGGCGCCGGTGCATGCGGTCGGCTGGACGGCCGACAAACTGACCACCAGCCAGGCCGAAGCCGACCGCAATCGCGGGCGGCGCGAGCGCAAGGAAGAGGAGCGCGAGCGCAAGCAGGCGAAGAAGGACGCCAAACGACAGCGCGAGCTGGAGAAGGAGCAGGCGAAGTATGGGGAGCCTGCACAATAAGATCGTCACCCCAGCGCGAGTTGGGTTCAGCTCCTGACTGTCCTGCTTGATGCTGTGGGGGAGACCGTCGGACTGGCGTCATCTCAGTGTCAACCCGGTCATTCTTTCAGAAATTTCCCACAATCTACGCCTGGCCACTGAATCCAGTGCCTGCGGGGGAATACGTGCAGGATGCGGATGCCCCCGAGTTTCACGAAACCGGTCGGGACCGTAATAGCCACCTCCCTCCGCATGGATGGATGTAGCCGCGTACAGCGGGGGCAGCGCGCCTTGCGAGGCGGGCTGGAGCAGAAACCACAAAAGTGACCGGGCCAGCCCCGCAACGCTTCGCCGACCAAGCCCGTTATGCACGAGATCGGTTCGTGACACGCCGGGATGGGCCGCCATGCCCGAAAAGCCCCATCCAGCAGCGCGGCTGCGGCTATCAAGCTCGAGGGCGAACATCAGGCATGCGAGCTTCGATTGGCTGTAACCAGTCAACGGGCGATAATTCTTTTCGAGATTGATGTCGTTGAAATCGATCCGGCCACGGTTCGCAGCGAGGCTTGAGAGCATGACGACGCGAGCGCTCCTGCTTTTAGCAAGGAGCGATCTCAGGCGGGCCGTCAAGGCAAAGTGGCCGAGATAGTTTGTGCCGAGCTGAAGTTCGAAGCCGTCTCGGGTCTCTTGCCGTTTCGGGGTGAGCATGACCCCGGCGTTGTTCACCAGAAGATCGAGGCTCTGCCTCTCGTCCTCCATCTGCTTTGCGAATGAGGCGATCGATGACAGATCGGCAAGATCGAGCTTCCCGAAGCGTACCGTCGCATCGCGAACGGCCTGTTTGATGCGGTACACCGCATCGCTTCCCTTTTGCGGGTCGCGACCGGCGATGGTCACGTCACATCGGGCTCGGGCGAGGGCGAGGGCCGTCTCCAATCCTAGCCCGCCGGTTCCGGTAACGACGGCGGTCCGTCCCTGCAGATCGGGGATGTCTGCGGCAGTCCACCTGGTCATCCTACGCCTCCTTGCCAATTGTCGCACTTGGTGTAGAATAAATATCGCACTGGGTGCAATTTGACAAGGGGATGACGTTGGAAGCTTCCGAGCGTGACGATCAGGCAGGGGGTGGTCTTCGGGAGCGGAAGAAGCGCGAAACGAAGAAGCGCATCACAGAGAGGGGCATCGCTCTTTTCCTCAAGCAAGGCATCGATCACACAACGCTTGAAGAAATTGCTGCTGCCGCAGGAATTTCGCGTAGAACCTTCTTTTACTACTTTGCATCAAAAGATGATATATTGTTGTCTGCCCTAAACGGAATGGGTGAGCAGTTGATAGATGCTGTGAGAAAAGCTTCTCCGCACTCAACGCCTATCGAGGCGGTGCGGGATGCCGTCATCAGCGTTTGTGACGCTATTCCAACGAACGACATGATTGAACTGGACAGGCTGATGCGGACGAGCCTGACTGTGCAGGCACGCAAGCAGGCGTTCTATGTGCAACAAGAAGGTGAAATCTACGCAGCACTCAAAGAGCGGTGGCCGGAACCCGAACGATCAACAGCATTGCGCACCGTCGCGATGATCTCTGTCGGCGCTCTGCGAGTTGCAGCGGAGATCTTCACCCAAGAGAAGGGCACGCGGCCCATGTTCGAACTCCTGAAGGAAATATTCGACAGCGCCGCCGAGGAAATTCGCTCTCATCGATAGCCCGGACGTGAGACCCCTTCGGCGCCCGCACTGGGGCCGATCCGTGCCCACCGGCAAGCTGATTGAGTCTGAACCCTAGAGCAAGGCTGCGCGATCGAGATCCTTGCGGCGCCCGAACGATAGCAGCAAGGCACGCAGCTCCTCGCGCGCCGGCACGAACAGGGTGGCGCCGTCGACATCGATCCGGTCGCGGCTTGCCGGCGCGACGTCGATCCATTTGCCGTCACGGCAATATCGGAAGTCCGCCATGAACTCGACCGTCAGGGGCGGCGCGTCCCAGCGGCCGAAAATATCCGAGCGGAACAGGGCGTTGCCGGGCTCGGGCAAAGGCGCGATCCCGATCCGGGGGAAAATCCGACGCGCGTCGGCCGCGCTCAGCAGGACGTCGACGTCGCCGACGTGGATCGGGGCGTCGCCATATAAGGCGACCGCCGCGCTGGAGATGATCCACCAATCGTCCTGCGCCTCCGCCATCACCGCCGCGAGCGCGCGGAGCGTGTCGCGAAGCGCGGGTGAGAGCGTCACTTTCGAGGCGGACGGCCTCAGGCCGCCAGGTCGTACAGCTCGATCTCGCCCGAGAGGTACAGGTTGCGCGCTTTCGAGCGGCTCAATTTGCCCGAGCTGGTGCGGGGCAAGGTCTTGGGCGGGACCAGTTCGACCACGCAATTCATGCCGGTGATCGCACGGACGCGCTCGCGGATCTCCTCGCGCAGGCGGGTGCGCTCGCCGGGATCGGTGGTGCGGCACTGGACGAGGACGGCGGGCGTCTCCTCGCCACCCGGGGTGGTGATGGCGAAAGCGGCGATGTCGCCCGCCTTGAAGCCCGGCAGCTGCTCCACCGCCCACTCGATATCCTGCGGCCAGTGGTTGCGGCCGTTGATGATGATCATGTCCTTGGCACGGCCGACGATGTAGATGTAGCCGCCCGACATATAACCCATGTCGCCGGTATCGAGCCAGCCGCCGACCATGCAGGCGTCGGTCGCCTCCTGATCGCGGAAATAGCCGACCATCACCGACGGACCGCGGCACCAGACCTTGCCGATCGCGCGATCGGGCAGCGGATTGCCATCCTCGTCGCGGATCTGGATTTCCATGTCGCGCGCGGGCACGCCGCAATTGACCACCGCGCGATAACGCTGCGGACGGCCGACCGTGGCGGAGCCGCCGCCCGAAAGCTCGGTCTCCTCGACCAGCTCGACCACGATGCCCTCGCCTGGCGGCATGATCGAGACGGCGAGCGTGGCTTCGGCGAGGCCGTAGGAGGGGAGGAAGGCCTTGGCGTCGAAGCCGGCCTCGGCAAAGGCATCGACGAAGGCCTGCATCACGTCGGGGCGGATCATGTCCGCGCCATTGCCCGCGACACGCCAGCGGCTGAGATCGAAGCGGTCGCTCGCCTTGGTCTGGCTCGACATGCGGCGCGCGCAGATGTCGTAGCCGAAGGTGGGCGAGTAAGAGAGGGTGGTGCCGGGATTGCGGCTGATCAGGTCGAGCCAGGCGAGCGGGCGCCGGGCGAAATCCTCGGTCTTGAGATAATCGGTCGAAACCTGGTTCGCGACCGGCGAGAGCAGGCAGCCGACCAGCCCCATGTCGTGATACCAGGGCAGCCACGAGATGCAGCGGTCGCCGGTCTGCACGTTCATGCCGATCGAATGCGCGGCGAGGTTGGACAGAAGCGCGCGGTGCGTGATCGCGACGCCGTGCGGGAAGCGGGTCGATCCGCTCGAATATTGGAGATAGGCGATGGCGTCGGTGTCGGCTGCGGGCAACTCGACCGCGGGGGCGTCCGCCTCGGCCAGTTTCTCGTAGCTCAGCGCCCGGACGCCGCGCGCCTCGGCCGCGGCCTCGGCCATGGTTTCCAGTTCCTGCGGGTAGAGGAGCAGGAGCGGATCCGAACTGGCGAGCTGGACCGCGAGCTGATCGATATAAGCGTCCTTGCCGCCGAACGAGGTCGGCAAGGGCAGGGGCACCGGCCAGATGCCGGCATAGATCGCGCCGAAGAAGGCGGCGGCGAAATCGGGGCCGGTTTCGGCCAGCATCGCGATGCGCGCACCGGGCTCGATCCCGCGTGCGATCAGGCGCCGAGCGACATCGTGCGCGTCGGCGCGCAGCTCTGCGAAGGAATAAGCGCGGATCAGGTTTCCGCGCGGATCGTGGAAGTTCAGACCGCGCGAGCCGCCCGCGGCATAATCCAGGGCTTCGCCAAGCGTGGCGAAGTCCGCGAAGCGCCGGGGAAGAGCATCATCGCTCGGCGTGGGCGTCAAATGTGTGTCCGCACCGGCCGTCTGCACCCTCGAACGTCTCCTCTCACGCGCCCACAATATGGGCCAAAAATAGCGTTTATACGTAAGCGACGGGCCGCGTTCAAATTCCGGCCCGACTGTGGCACAAAGATGGCGCATGTCACGCCGCAAATTCGAAAGGCCTGGGAGGGCTCCCAAACCTCTGGATCTTCAGGCCCTTAACGCGCTGGCGCTCGCTTATCTCGGCAAATATGCGACGACACGTCACAAATTGCGAACCTATCTCGCGCGGAAGCTGGCCGAGCGCGGCTGGGAGGGGGAGGGCGAAGCGCCGATCGACGCGATCGTCACGCGCTGCGCGGAGCTCGGTTATGTCGACGACGCGGCCTTTGCGGAGGCGCGCGGGGCCGCGCTGACACGGCGCGGCTATGGGGTGCAGCGCATTTCGGCGGCTTTGCGCGGCGCTGGTATCGATTCGGAAACCCTTGGGCCTGTAAGGGAAACGGCGGAGGAAGCGGCGCTGGATGCGGCGCTCGCTTTCGCCCGGCGCAAGAGGATCGGTCCTTTCGGAAGCGAATCGATTGATCCCGACCAGCGCCGTCGTCATTTTGCGTCGATGATGCGGGCGGGTCATCCGCCTGATATCGCCCGCCTTGTCGCGTTCGCGGAGCCGGGTGCCATCCTTGATCGCAGGTGAACAAATTGTCGGTTCGGTAACGTTTTGGTCTTCCGAATTTTGACAAAAATGTTAGTTTGGACCGTTCGTACTTAGGGTTACAGAAAATGAAGAGTGCCGAAGTGGCGATGCTTGCCGCAACTGATGGCATCGATGGAGAGGGTTTAGGGGGTGTCGCGCGCGACGCCGCTGATCTGCTTCCCGCGGTCATCGCGTCTGGAAGCGTGAAGTGGTTTGACGCTACGCGCGGCTTTGGTTTCATCATTGGCGACAATGGTGAAGGCGATATTCTTCTCCATTTCTCGGTGCTGCGTGATCATAATCGCCGGACGCTTCCCGAAGGGACGCGCGTGGTGTGCGAGGTGGTCGAGCGCGACCGCGGGCTGCAGGCGCGCCGCGTGGTGAGCTTCGACCTGTCGACCGCGACCGGCCCCGACGCCGACCTGATCGCGCGCCGCAACGCCGACCGCGTCGATCCGACCCAGCTCGAGGACGAAGCCGGTCCGTTCGAGGCGGTGCGTTGCAAGTGGTTCAACCAGCTCAAGGGCTATGGCTTCGTCGTCCGCCAGGCGGGCGGAATCGACATCTTCATCCACATGGAGACGGTGCGTCGTGCCGGTCTGGCCGGGCTCGAACCCGACCAGCCGCTGCGCGCGCGTATCGCCGACGGCCGCAAGGGCCCGCTGGCGGTGGTGATCGAGACGATCGACTAAGCTTCGTTACCGAAGGCAGTTGCCTGCGCGGTCAGTGGACCGCAGGCGGCTGGATCTCGTACAGATAAGGCCAATATTTGCCGGTGACGAACAGCCGGTTGGTCTTCTTGTCATAAGCGATACCGTTGGGAACGGCGCCGGGATCGGTCACGCCGGCCTTGTCCCACAGCGGCGTGACGTCGATCACGCCCTTTACGCGGCCGCTTTTGGGGTCGATCCGCACGATCAGCGAGGTCTGCCAGACATTGGCCAATATCTCGCCATGGACATATTCGAGCTCGTTGATCATCGCGAGCGGCTGGCCGTTCAGGGTGACGGTCAGGCGGCGGGCGACCCGCATCGTTTTGGGATCGAGGAAGCGCAGCACGGGCGTGCCGTCGGACATGATGATGTTGCGGCCGTCTTGCGTCATCGCCCAGCCCTCGCCCGTATAGGTCCAGGACCCGGTCTGGCGGAGCGTCTTCAGGTCCCAGATGAACCCCTTGCCGCCGTGCCAGACGAAGCTGCGCAAGCTGTCGCCCCAATCGACGATGCCCTCGCCGAAATATTGGGAAGGGATGGAAATGCTCTGAACCACCTTGCCGGTGGCGAGCACCTCCTTGCGGATGAAGCTGTGATTTTCGAAGCCGGTGCTTTCGTAGAGCCAGCCGTCGCGGATCAGCAATCCCTCGGTGAAGGCGCCGGTATCGTGCGGATAGACGTGCAGCACGCGCGGCTGTTCGACCGGGATGGCGGCGGTCGCGGGGAGGCCGAGCAAAAGGGAAAGCAGGACGAGCAGGCGAGGCATCGGCGCGCCGTAGCATGGCGGCTTCGGTCGGCGCCAGACAAGCGGGCGCCGTTTGGCCGCATCGGCGGTTGCCGGGCGCGGCCTTCGCGGCTAAGCGCAGCCCATGGCTTTCCTGAAGAGCATTTTCACCTGGTGGGAGGGCGCCACGATCGGCACCCACCTGTTCAGCATGCGCAATGGCAGCAAGGTCGGCACCGACGGCCTGGGCAACGCCTATTTCGAATCGAGCAAGCGGCTGGGCGGCACCACCCGCCGTTGGGTGATCTATTCGGGCGCGAACGATGCGAGCCGCGTGCCGCCCGAATGGTTCGGGTGGCTGCATCATCAGACCGATGTGGTTCCGGCCGATCTGCCCGCGCCCAAGCCGTGGGTGAAGGATCCGGTGCCCAATCTGACCGGAACCAATGCGGCCTTCCGTCCGCTCGGCGCGCTGGAACGCGGCGGCAATCGCGCGGCCGCGACCGGCGATTATGAGGCGTGGAGCCCGAACTGATCCAATGAAAGCGCTCTTCCGCGAAAATATCGGCGAGGCGATCGTCGGCCTGCTGGTGGTGATCCTGGCGGTCTGGTTCGTGCTCTTCGCCTGGGAACGTACCGGCGGCGGCGAGCGATCGGGATCGATCAAGATCAGCGCGATCTTCCCCAACGCGACGGGCGTGACCGCGGGCACCGACGTGCGCGTCGCGGGGCTCAAGGTCGGCAGTGTGACCGGGCTTTCGCTCGATCCCCAAAGCTATCAGGTCAAGGTCGACATCGCGCTCAATCCCGACGTGAAACTGCCGTCGGACAGCAGCGCGGCAATCGCCTCGGACGGCTTGCTCGGTTCCAATTTCGTGTCGTTCACGCCCGGCGGCAGCACGACCCCGATCAAGAGCGGCGACACGATCACCGATACGCAGGGCTCGATGGACCTGATGGCGCTGATCGGCCAGTTCATCAACAAGCCGAGCACGCCTGCGGGTGACACGTCCGCCGCATCGGGTGCCGCATCCGGCTCCGCTCCGGGCGGCGCGGCCCCCGCCAAGCCATGATCCCACGCCGCGCCGGCGTGCTGGCGCTGGGTTTGGCGGCCGCGGGCGCAATCGCCTGGACCGCCGTCTCCCAGACCGAGCAGGCGACCGCCGACCCCAGCGCGCAGCTTTCCCCCGATATCGAGCAGGGCAACAGCGCCGATGCGGCGCCGGCCGCGCCGGCCAAGAAGGCGGCGCCGACCCCGCCGCCCGTGACGAGCGACACGCCGATGGCGGAGCGCGTCGCGGTGATCGGGATGCTCAACAAGCGCAACGGCCTGTCGCGCGACGCGACTTTGCATCCGGGTCAGGGTGTGAAGTGGGGCGACCTGATCGTGCGCCTGCGCGCGTGCGAGACCACCGCCGATTGGGAATCCGAGCAGCTCACCGGCGCCTTCGTGCAGGCGGACAAGAAGCTGCCCGACGGCACCTGGCATCGCATCTTCTCGGGCTGGCTCTACAAGGAGAGCCCGTCGCTGAACGTGGTCGAGGATCCGCTCTACGACGTGTGGCCCAAGAGCTGCACGATGCGGCATCCCGATGTCGGGCCGGCCACGGTGGCGGCGACATCGTCGGGCGCGCCGGTGCGATCGATCGCGAAGAAGTCGGCGGGCGATGTGGCCTCGCCGCCGGCCGCGGGCGCGGAGCCCAAGCCGAGCGCTGCATCCAACAACGCGACATAGGATTCGCGCCCGACCTCGATCGTGCCCAACGAAGCGAGATGCTCGGTCAGGAACTGGCAGTCGAGCAATTTGAACCCGCCGACCTTCAGCCGTGCGACCAGATAAGCGAGCGCGACCTTGGACGCGTCATTGGCGCGGCTGAACATGCTCTCGCCGAAGAAGGCGCCGCCCAGCCGCACGCCATAGAGGCCGCCGACCAGCCTGTCGCCCGACCAGGTCTCGACCGAATGCGCGTAGCCGCGGCGGTGCAGCTCGGCATAAGCGACCTCGATATCGGGATTGATCCAGGTGTCCGGGCGGCGCGCGGTCGCCTCGGCACAGTGCGACACCACCGAGCGGAAGGCGCGGTCGACCGTCACGGTATAACGGTCCGACCGGATCGTCTTGGCGAGCGAGTGCGAGAGGTGGAAGCTGTCGAGCGGCAGGATGCCGCGCTTCTTGGGTTCGACCCAGAAGACGTCGTCGGCATCGCGGGTGCTCGCCATCGGGAATACCCCGACGGAGTAAGCGCGCAGTAACAGGTCCGGATCCAACGCGGCCATCGGGCGCAATTCTACCCCGATCCGCCTCTCGCGTGAAGCGGTCCGAGCTTGTACGTGACCGTTATGAACCAAAGTGAGATCGTGTTGGTGCTGGCCCGGGCCGAAAATGGCGTGATCGGGCGCGACAACGCCTTGCCATGGCATCTCCCCGCCGATCTCAAGCATTTCAAGCAGGTCACCAGCGGCAAGCCGATGATCATGGGCCGGCGCACGTTCGAAAGCCTACCCGGCCTGCTGCCCGGCCGCCGTCACATCGTGCTGACGCGCGACCGCGGCTGGTCCGCGCCGGGGGCGGAGGTGGCGCATGACCTGGCCGGCGCGCTGGGGCTGGCGGACGATTCAGCGGTCTCGGTGATCGGCGGGGCGGAGATTTTCGCCTTGTTCCTCGATTGGGCGGACAAGATCGAGCTGACCGAGGTCCATGCCGATGTGGAGGGCAACGCGGTGGTGCCCGCGCCGGATATGACGATGTGGCGCGAGAGCAACCGGGTCTGGCATCCGGCGGAAGGCGATGCGCCGGCTTTCTCGTTCGTGACGCTGGAAAGGCGCTAAGCTTTCGTCATTGCGTCCCCCGGCTTTCGCCGGGGCCCTCGCAATGACGAGGCGTCAAATCCTCTGCGGTACCACCACCGCCGCGTCCGAGCCGAGCTGATAGAGGAATTGCTGGTGCTCGGGCGTGGTCTGCTTGAGATGGCTGAGCCGCTGCATCTGGCCCTCGGTCAGGCGGAAGCGGGTATAGCCCTTCTCGACCAGACAGGTGTCGAGCACCTTTTGGAGCTGTTCGCTGACGTCCATCCACGCGGCGTGCTTCACGCCCTCGACCAGGGTGGTCGTGTAGATCGTTACATGGCCGGGCGACAGATCCAGCCATTCGCCATTGGGCATAGCGACGCCGAAAAAGCCGGTCGGCATCGGCGGCAGCGGATTGAGCGAGATCGGTGCGCCGTAGGTGAGATTGGCGCATTCGAGCGCGTCGGCACGATATTGGGCGAAAGTAACGCCGGGCTTGCCCCAGCTTTCATTCCCTTTCTTGACCTTGAGCGCGCCAGCCGGCGTGCTGACGAGGGCAAGGCTAAGCGCGGCAACGGTGGCGAGACGAACATGCATGGTTCCGTCCTTTCACTAAGGCGAGTCGGGGATACGCTTTCGCAGGGTGCCCGGAAAGCGGAAAACTGTCCGCATCGGTACGCAAATTTGTCTTCTTTAATCCTGCATTGGAGAAAGGGGAGGACAGGTGCGCGGCGCTTTTCTATAGCGCGCGCGTCATGACGCTCTTTCCCAGCGGCGCGCCGCTTCCGCCCGACCTTCGCGGGGCGGTGATCGCGCTCGGCAATTTCGACGGTTTCCATCGCGGCCATCAGGCGGTGGTCGGGCGCGCGGTCGAGCGCGCGCGGGCCGAGGGACGGTCGGCTTTGGTCGCGACCTTCGATCCGCATCCGGCGGCCTATTTCCGGCCCGACGCGGCGCATTTCCGGCTGACCACGCTGGAGCAGCGCGCGGCCTTGTTTGCCGGGGTCGGCGCGGACGGGACGTTGGTGCTGCGCTTCGACGCGGTGCTGGCGGCGCTGGCACCGGAGAGCTTCGTCGCGGACGAGCTGGTCGGCTGTTTCGAGGCGGCGGGCGTGGTGACGGGCGAGGACTTCACGTTCGGCAAGGCGCGGGCGGGCACCGCGGCGATGCTGGCCGAGATGGGGCGCAGGCACGGCCTGATCGCCGAGACGGTCGCGCCGGTGAGGGATGCGGAGGGCGTGATCTCGTCCAGCCGGATCCGCGCGGCTTTGATCGAGGGCGATTGCGATACCGCGACGCGGCTGCTGACCCGGCCGTTCGCGATCGCGGGCGAAGTGGTGCATGGCGACAAGCGCGGGCGCGAACTCGGCTATCCGACCGCTAATATCGAGCTCGGCGACTATCTGCGGCCGCGTTACGGGATTTATGCGGTGCGCGCGCGGCTGGATGATGGGCGGACGGTGGACGGGGTCGCCAATCTGGGGATCCGGCCGAGCTTCGATCCGCCGAGGGAATTGCTGGAGCCGTATTTCTTCGACTTCGCGGGCGATCTTTATGGGCGCCGGATCGAGGTCGAGCTGATCGCCTACCTGCGCGGCGAGGCGAAGTTCGACAGCCTGGACGCGCTCAAGGTGCAAATGGCCGCCGATTGCGAGGAAGCGAAGCGCCGCTTACATGCCCATACGTCGCCCTGAACTGGCTTCAGGGTCCACCGCTAATGCCGCTCTGTCGGTATTTGTTGTGCGGTGGATGCTGAAACAAGTTCAGCATGACGGATTCATTCGTTAGAGCCCCGCCGAGATGTCTGATACCCCCGATACAAAGCGCGATTGGCGCGACACCGTCTTCCTGCCGAAGACCGACTTTCCGATGAAGGCGGGCCTTGCCGCCAAGGAGCCGGCGATCCTGGCCAGGTGGCTGGGGGACAATCTGTACCAGCAGCTGCGCGAGGCCCGCGCCGGGCGCGAGCGCTTCATCCTGCATGACGGCCCGCCTTACGCCAATGGCGACATCCATATGGGCCACGCGATGAACAAGGTGCTGAAGGACATCGTCGTCCGCACCCAGTCGCTGCTCGGCAAGGATGCGCCTTACGTTCCGGGCTGGGACTGCCACGGGCTTCCGATCGAGTGGAAGGTCGAGGAAGCCTATCGCGCCAAGAAGCAGAACAAGGACGAGGTGCCGGTCGATCAGTTCCGCGCCGAATGCCGGGCCTATGCCGCCAAATGGGTCGCGGTGCAGCGCGAGCAGTTCGAACGGCTGGGCGTGATGGGCGAGTGGGACAATCCCTATCTCACCATGAATTACGCGTCCGAGGCGGTGATCGCGGGCGAATTGCTCAAGTTCGCCGAGACCGGCCAGCTCTATCGCGGCGCAAAGCCGGTGATGTGGTCGCCGGTCGAGAAAACCGCCTTGGCCGAGGCCGAGGTCGAATATGAAGATATCGTCTCGACGCAGATCGACGTCGCGTTCGAGATCGTCGAGAGCGCGGTGCCTGAGCTGGTCGGCGCCTATGCGGTGATCTGGACGACGACGCCGTGGACGATCCCGGTCAACCAGGCTTTGGCTTATGGTCCGGATGTTGAGTACCGACTTTATGAGATCGCGGTCTCGGTCGATGCCGGACCCGGTGTTGATGTTTTCGAGGATCCTACGGTTAAGGCGCTTCAGGGCCGAAAGGTGCTGTTGGCCACGAACAAAGTACTCAAGGCGGAGTTTGAAGAACGCCTGCGTAAATTTTGGCCGGGGGCTGGGCTAGTCGATCTTGGTGACTGGTCTGGTACTGGCTCCGATCTGGCCGGCACGATCGTCCGCCACCCGATGCACCAGCTCGGCGGCTTCTTCGCCAAACCACGGCCGATGCTGCCGGGGGATTTCGTCACGACCGATAGCGGTACGGGCCTGGTCCATATGGCGCCCGACCATGGCGAGGATGACTTCCTGCTGTGCAAGGCACACGGGATCGATCCGGTGTTCGCGGTCGAGGGCGACGGCAAATATCGCGCCGACTGGCCGTGGCTGGGCGGGCAGGGGTCGGTGATCAACCCCAAGTTCAACGCGCCCGATGGGCCGATCTGCAGTGATCTGCGCGAGGCGGGGGCTTTGCTGGCGGCGAGCGCGGATTATGCGCATTCGTACCCGCATAGCTGGCGCTCCAAGGCCAAGGTGATCTTCCGCGCGACGCCGCAATGGTTCATCGCGATGGACAAGCCGATCGCGGTGGAGATTGATGCCGTAGCTCCCTCTCCCCAGGGGGGAGAGGGCTGGGGTGAGGGGGGGCGAACCTCCGAGGTCGGCCACCCTCACCCAACCCTCTCCCTCAAGGGAGAGGGCTTAGGGAGCAACGGCGCAACCCTCCGCGAACTCGCGCTCGACGCGATCCAGCGCACGCGGTTCGTGCCCGAGAAGGGGCGCAACCGGATCGGCGCGATGGTCGAGGGGCGGCCGGACTGGGTGATCTCGCGCCAGCGCGCGTGGGGCGTGCCGATCGCGCTTTATGTCCATAAGACCACCGGCGATTATCTGCGCGATCCGGCGGTCAATGCGCGGATCATCGCGGCGTTCGAGGCGGGCGGGGCGGATGCCTGGTTCGGGGCGGACCATCAGGCTTTGCTCGGGTCCAACTACGACGCGGCGGACTATGAGCCGCAGAAGGACATTCTCGACGTCTGGTTCGACTCCGGCTCGACCCACGCCTTCACGATCGAGGCGCGTTACGGCGAGGGCGTGCGGGCGGACCTCTATCTCGAAGGGTCGGACCAGCATCGCGGCTGGTTCCAGTCTTCGCTGCTCGAAAGCTGCGGCACGCGCGGGCGCGCGCCCTACAAGGCGGTACTGACGCACGGCTTCGCGCTCGACGGGCAGGGCCGCAAGATGTCCAAGAGCCAAGGCAATGTGGTCGATCCGCTCAAGATCATCCCCGAGAGCGGGGCGGACATATTGCGCCTGTGGGTGGCGAGCACCGACTATTTCGAGGATGTGCGCATCGGCAAGGAGATCCTGGCGGGCACGTCCGACGCCTATCGCAAGCTCAGGAATACGTTCCGTTATCTGCTCGGCGCGCTCGACGGGTTTGACGAGAGCGAGAAGCTTGACGTCAGCGAGATGCCCGATCTTGAGCGCTATGTGCTTCATTTGCTCAGCAAGCTTGACGCCGAGCTCAGGACGGCGGTCGAGGCGTTCGAGTTCAACCGTTATGCGCGCGCGCTGAGCGATTTCTGCAACAACGATCTCTCGGCCTTCTTCTTCGATATCCGCAAGGACTCGCTCTATTGCGACGCGCCGATGGATGCGAAGCGGCGGTCCTATCGCACCGTGCTCGACATCCTGTTCCACGCGCTTGTGCGCTATGCCGCGCCGATTCTCTGCTTCACCGCGGAGGAAGTGTGGGGGACGCGTTTCCCGGAAGCGGGATCGGTCCATCTGCTCGAATGGCCGGCGGTGGATGCCGCCTGGACCGACGAGCGGCTGGCCGCGCAGTGGGACGAACTGCGTTCGCTCCGCCAGGTGGTCAGCGCCGAGATCGAGCCCAAGCGCCGCGACAAGGTGATCGGATCCAGCCTGGAGGCGAAGGTCGCGATCGGCCTGCCCGACGGGCGGATGCCCAACGTGACGCCGGGAGAGCTGGCCGAACTGTTGATCGTGTCAGAAGCCGAGATCGATACGGTCGCGCACGGGCCGGTCGCGGTGGTGCATCGGTCGGAGTATCATAAATGCGGGCGCTGCTGGCGGTTGCTGCCCGAGGTCGAGGAAGACGGCGATCTGTGCGGGCGTTGTACCGAGGTGGTTGGTGAGTAGTTTTGCCGTCACCCCAGCGAAAGCTGGGGTCCATCTCCTCACCGCCCCACAAATCCGCCAGCGCGGGAGATGGATGCCAGCTTTCGCTGGCATGACGGTGAAGGAGTGATGCGCCGCTACATCGGCTGGGCCGTCGCGATCCTTGTCTTCGCGATCGACCAGCTCGCCAAATGGTATGTGACCGGCCCGCTCGCGCTGCCGCAGCGCGATACGTTCGAGATTTTGCCGATCTTCCGTCTGCAATGGGTTGGGAATCATGGTGTCTCGACGGGCATCCTGGTCGCGCAGAGTGAGGTGCAGCGCTGGGCATTGACGCTGTTCACGGTGGGAATCGCGGTTTTCGTGGGCGTCTGGATGACGCGCGAGAAGCGGGCCTTGGATCGGATCGCGCTGGGGATGATCCTCGGCGGCGCGCTCGGAAATATCCTCGATCGGGCGCGGCTCGGCTATGTGACCGACTTCCTCAACCTTCACTTCGGCGCATGGTCGCCCTTTTTGGTCTTCAACATTGCCGATGCAGCGATTAGCATCGGCGTAGCCTTTCTCGTGCTGCGTGCGATCTTCACGCGCGACACGGCCGCCCCCTCGGAGGAATAGAATGATCAAGCGTATCCTGGTCGCGGCGCCGCTGGCGATGCTGATGCTCGCCGGCTGCCATAGCGGCCCCAAGGGCGGCGTTTTCGCCTCGCGCAAGGGCGTGCCCGACGAATTCGCGGTCGGCCGCGCAGCGCCGCTGACCGTGCCGCCCGATTTCGCTTTGGTACCGCCCAAGCCCGGCCAGCCGCGCCCGCAGGAGGCCGACAGCTCGACCCAGGCGCTCGCCGCGCTCTATGGCGGGCCGAAGCCGGTCAGCCAGGGCGAAGCGGCCCTGCTCCAGGCCGCCGGCCCGGCGGCCCAGCCCGGCATCCGTTCGGAAGCGGGTGCGGACAATACCACTGTGGTCAACAAGGGTCAGAATACCCAACAGATCCTGAAGGCGCCGCCGACCACGGACAATTCGGCCAACGCGACGGTTCCGAAGTAACGCGATGCCCCTTCCGTTCGTGCTGAGCTTGTCGAAGCACTGCTTTTCTTCGGTTGAAGAAGGACAGCCCTTCGACGAGCTCAGGGCGAACGGCGACGGGGCGTCGAAGTGAGCGTCCGCGATAGCGGACTCGCGGACGTAGATCTCGTTATCCTGCCGCCGTCGCGCGATCTGGGCGATGGGTTCACGGTCCGGCGCGCGCTGCCCCAGCCGCAGCGGCGGATGGTCGGGCCCTTCATCTTCTTCGACCAGATGGGGCCGGTAGAGATGCGCGACGGGCAGGGGCTCGACGTGCGCCCGCATCCGCATATCGGGCTCGCCACCGTCACTTATCTGTTCGACGGCGAGATCATGCATCGCGACAGCCTGGGTTCGGTCCAGCCGATCCGCCCGGGCGAATTGAACTGGATGAGCGCGGGCGCGGGGATCACGCATAGCGAGCGCAGTCCCGATGCCGCGCGTCATGGCGGGTCGAAATTGTTCGGGCTCCAGCTCTGGGTCGCGCTGCCCGCCGATCGGGAAGAAAGCGCGCCGAGTTTCCAGCATCACGACGCCGCCGCGATTCCCGCGGGCGAGGTGGACGGCGTCACCGTGCGGCAGATCGTGGGGCGGATGGACGGGCTCGTCGCGCCGGTGAAGACCCTGTCCGAGATGATCTATGCCGAGATCGCGATGCCGCCGGGCACGCGCTATCGCATATCGTCGGAGCAGATCGAGCGCGCTTTCTATCTGGTGGCGGGCGAGGTCACGATCGACGAACAGCCGTTCGCGCCGTCGGAACTGGTGATCCTCAAGCCGCATGCGGAGATCGTGCTGGCGAGCGCGCAGGGCGCGCGGCTGGTGCTGGTGGGCGGCGAACCCTTTCCCGAGCCGCGCTACATTTACTGGAACTTCGTCTCGAGCCGGCCCGACCGGATCGAGCAGGCCAAGGCCGATTGGCGCGCGCAGAATTTCGCCGCCGTACCCGGCGAGCAGGAGTTCATCCCGCTGCCGCCCGATCCGCCGCAGCCGGTGCGGTATCCCTGAGGTCATTGCCGACTGGGAGTGTAGGCCTGGATTGCTTCCCCCGGCTTTCGCCGGGGTCGCAATGACGATCTGAAGCAGAGCCACGTCATTGCGAGCCGCGGAGCGGCGCGGCGATCCAGTTCGAGGCGTCAGGCCGCCACCGCCAGTTGCAACCCGCGCCCCGGCTCGACCAGCACTTCGAGCGCATCATAGCCGGGGATCTTGGGGTTGTCGGTGTCGATCGGATGGACGTGCGTCGCGCTGATCACGATGCAGGCCATGCCCGCAGCCTTCGCCGCGGCGATCCCGGCGGGCGCATCCTCCCACACCAGGCAGTCCTGCGGCGGCACGCCCAGCTTCTCGGCCGCCATCAGGAAGCAATCGGGTGCGGGCTTGCCGTTGGTCACGTCGTCGGCGGTAACCAGCAAGGGCGGCATGGGCAGGCCCGCGGCCTCGATCCGGCGGAGCGCGAGATTGCGCGGGGCGGAGGTGACGAGCGCCCAGCGGTCGGCGGGCAACGCCGCCAGGAAGGCTTCCGCGCCGCTGATCGCGGTGATGTCGTGCACGTCCTCCATCTCGGCGATGGTGAGCGCCTCATATTCGGCTTCGACATCGAGATGCGCGGGGCCCCAGCGCTTGATCGTCTCGACCGCGCGCATGCCGTGCATGTGCTTGCGCATCTGTTCAAAGTCCACGCCGTGCTCCGCCGCCCATTTGCTCCAGGCGCGATTGGCCGACGGAATACTGTCGAGCAGGGTGCCGTCCATGTCGAAAAGAAAGGCGGCGAAGGTCCGCCCGGTCGGCAAATCAGCCATTTTCAGCCCTGCTACTATCGAAAGATAATCGCTCACTAACCCTTCGATGAATGGTTCGCCACCGTCACGGCATTTATTGGGAATCGCGAATAGGGGGTCCGGCCGATGCGTGATTGCACAGGCCGGCAACGTGTAGCGGGGTTTGCGTAATGTTTATTCGGGGGTTGTATCTGGGTACCGCGCTGATCGGCGCCGCAGCGGCGACGCAGGCTGTCGCCGCGCCGCATCCGGCGGGCGCCACTGCGCCGGTGGCATCGTTCATCGAGGTCCCGACCAAGGGCGCCTCGCCGAAGATCCTCTATTACAAGAATGAGGACGTGGTGAAGACCACCACAACCACGACCAAGACGCCGATCTACACGACGGTCCAGGTTCCGATCAAGAACAGCAAGGGTCAGATCACCGGCTACACGACCAGCCAGAAGATCACCGGCTACAATACGGTCACGACCAAATCGACGGCGGTTACGCCGAAGGCCGAATTGTTCACCACCGCCAATGGCAGCGGGTCCACCAAGGGCGCCGCGCCGGTCAAGTTCCTGATGGCGGTGCCGGCGGGGAGCCCGTACGCCCTGGCCTTCTCCAAGCCGCAGAACGCCTTGTTCACGCTGTCCGCGGTGTCGACGACCGCACCGCTGTTGAGCGGCGGCACCTTCTCGGAACTGTTCAACGGATCGCTGTCGTTCACCGCGACAACGCCGATCTATGCGCTGAATGCGGCGGGCCATGCGGTCGGGCCGGCGCTCACCAACCTGCTGACGATCAATTTCACCAATGCGGTATTCACCGGTTCGGCCAATGGCCTCACCATGGGCCTGGCCGCGAGCACGCCCGCGTCGACGATCAGCTTCACCTCGGATTTCCGCACCTTCAGCCGGGCGGACTGGCTGACCAACTTCGATTTCGCCCTCGCCGGCAATGCCGCTTCGGTGCCGCTCGCGCGCGCGCTGGTCGACCCGACGCTGACCAACGTGACCGGCACTCGTACGCTCAACAGCTTCCGCGCCACCACGACGGGCACGTTCGCCGCGTCGGCGGTGCCGGAAAGCGCGACCTGGATGATGATGATCATGGGCTTCGCCGCAATCGGCCTGGCCCGTCGAACGGACGTGCGCAGGTTCGCCCGCGTCACCGTATAGTCGGAGGCCAAAACCTCTGACTGGCCGGAGCCCAATTCCGGCCCTTGCCGGCGGAGGGCCCCAAAACCTCCGCCGGCACTGTTTTTAGGGTGCGGTCCGGCTCGGCCTTTAAAGCGCAAGGCTGATCGATCTTCAGCGTATGACTGATGCCCGGACCGTCGATCTACCTTTCTGACAGCAAGCACGATCTGCTGAGGAATGACGATTCCAATGCCTATGCTAAGAATCTTCGTGAGGAGGATCTGCATGGCGCATCACGAGTGGATTGAAGTTGGGATCGCCGGCTTGGTGGGCGGTGCTATTGGTGGGTGCCTCGCGCTGGCTACACGCGGTCCAGCAACCATAGATAATACGCTAAACTTCCTGGGCGGAGCATGTGGCGCCGGCCTCGCTCTCCTAGGCGCTCGGTGGTTGGAAGAGCGAAAAGACAACGCGAGGCGAGTAAGGTCCGGGCAAGTTTTTATTGAAGCTGCCTATCGCGCCGACCAGACCTTCACGGTGGCCGATCCGCAATACCTGCCGGCACTGCGCCTTCTGGGTGACATGTTGGTCTTGGCTGAAGCAACACGAAACGCGCTTTTGGTCCAGGAGCCCGATCTGGCTATCAGCCTTTCCCCTTGGTCGATCTATGTACCTAAATACCCTGAGATGGTCGCGCGTGCCGCAAATGATTTACGGGCCGGAACTCTGACGATCGCTGAAGCAAGGGAGTCTGTAAGTGGTATCTGCGAGAACATAATAAAGACGACCGATTTCGCGCTTGGGTCGGAGACGAGCGCCTTTCCGGCCAAGGTGGGCAAGGAGTGGCACGATCGCCTGAACGGTTTTCACTTCAAACCCTGAGCTTACCTTTCGCAATCAATGCAAAGGTTTGCACCGCTGGTGGCTTCATGCTGGTGCAGACCGCAAGCTTTGCCGGATAGCCGGACCGTCGATCGATCCTTCCGCTAGCTTCGCGAGCAGCAATGCGGAGAGCTGCGCGCGCTCGGCGAAGCTTTCGCCCCACGCATATTCGCGCTCGCTGTGAATATCGCCGCCGCGCACACCCAACGTGTCGATGCCGGGCAGGCCCTGCGCGAACAAATTATTGCCTTCGCATACCCCGCCCGACGGCGCCCATTTGAGCGACTGGCCGATCAGCGCGCCGGCTTCGCGCACCTTTTCGAACAAGGTCTGCTGGGCGGGCACGAACGGCTTGGGCTTGCGCGTGATGCCGCCGTGCAGATCGACGGCGATGCCGTCGCCGCGTCCTTCGGCCAGAGCTTCCTCGATCCCATGCATCAGCCAGGCTTCGGCGGCCGTGTCGGGCAAGCGCGCGTTGAAGCGCAGCACCGCGATATCGGGCACCATGTTGAGCGGCGCGCCGCCGTCTATCCGCGCGACGTTGACGGTCACGCCCTCGCGCCGGCCATTGAGTGCGCCCAGCGCCTGCGCGATGCGGGCTGCTGCCAGGACGGCGTTGCGGCCGCTCGCGAAATCGCGGCCCGCATGCGCGGCGCGCCCGGTGACGCGGACATGGAAATTGCCCGATCCCTTGCGGCTCGAGACCAGGGTGCCGTCGGCGAGCGCGGGCTCGTAGGTCAGGCCGACGTGACCGGTCGCGCCGAGCTCGGCGAGGAGAGGCGCCGAGGCGAGCGAGCCGGTTTCCTCGTCGGGCGACAGCAGCGCGGTATAGCCGACGCGATCGGCCAGCGGATGCGCCTCGACTGCGGCAAGCGCGGCCAGCATCACGCTGATTCCGCCTTTCATGTCGGCGATGCCGGGGCCGTGCAGCGCGCCGTCCTCGCGCGTCACGACCTCGCGGAAGCGTGTCTCGGCGGGATAGACCGTGTCGTAATGGCCGGTCAGCACGATCTGGACGGGAGCGTCGGGACGCACGCGCAGGCGGAGCGCGTCGCCGGTGCCGACCGCACGGATCGCGCCGTCGGCCGCAACCTCCTGCGTATCGGCCAGGGCGACGCGTTCGACCGGGCCGATCTCCGCCATCGCTCCGACCAAGGGCTCGGCCATCTCCTCGAGGCCGGCGAGATTGCGGCTGCCGCTGTTGATCGCGCACCAGCCGATCGCGCGGCGGACGACCGCGTCACCGCCCTGCGCCAGCCTGTCGAGCATCGCCCGATCGTCTGGCGAGAGCGTCAGCATCTCAGACATTATGTTCGTGCGCGAAGGCGACCGCGGCGCCGTACAGGCCGGGCTGCGGGTGGGTGATGAGCTTGACCGGAATATCGGACATCATCCGTTCGAACCGCCCCTTGGCGACGAAGCGTTGCGCGAAACCCGAACGGGGCAGATGATCGGCCAGGCGCAGGCCAAGCCCGCCAGCGATCACCACGCCGTTCGCGCCCTGCGCCAGCGCGATATCGCCCGCGACCGCGCCCAACGACAGGCAGAAGCGATCGAGCGCGGCTGCGGCCAGGCTGTCGCTGCCCTCCATTGCCGCGGTCCACAATGTCTTGTCGTCGATCTGCGGCACTGTGCGCTCTTCGAGATTGGCGAGCGCGCCGTAGATATTGTTGAGCCCCGGCCCCGACACGACGCGCTCGGCCGAAACGCGCCGAAAGCGATTGCGCAGCTGCTTCAGGATATTGTCCTCGATCGGGTCGAGCGCGGCATAATCGATATGCCCGCCCTCGGTCTCGCCGACATGATAGTCACTCTCGGTGCGCACGACATAGGCGACGCCCAGGCCCGTGCCGGGGCCGACGATGGTGATCGCGCCCTTGGCCGGCAGATCGTTCTCGGGCCCGCACAGATGCCGCAGATGCTCCGCATCGCAGCGCGCCACCGCATGCGCCACCGCGCCGAAATCATTGACCAAGGTATAATGGTCCATGTTCAACTTTTCGGGGATCAGAGCGGGGCGGATGATCCAGGGATTGTTGGTGAGCTTCAGCACATCGCCATGGATCGGGCCGGCGATCGCGATCGCGGCGTTGCGCGGCAGCGGCTCGCTCTGCTCGGCCGCGAAAGCTTCGAGCGCGAGCTGCAGGCTCGCATGCTCCGCGGTCTTGAAGGTTGATTCCGGCGCGAGGCTGACGACCCGCCCATTCGCCACTTCCGCGATCGCAAAGCGGGCGTGGGTTCCACCAATATCGATAGTTACGAGCTTCGTCGCCAATGTTTCATTCCCGAGCGGCACTGTTGTCGTGCCCTGGGGGGTGCCTAGCGGACTGGCGGGATTATGGAAGCATGTATTCGTATTTTTGCGTCGTTTCCTTGGCCGTTCGTGTCATGAAATTGCTGCGCCGCCTCACGGGCTGCCAGCCAGCGCAGCCGCTCGGCCTCCGCGTCGGCGAGCGCTCGATGGGCAATTGGAGCTTCCGGCAAGGCCGTGATCGCGGCGATGCGCAGCCGCTCGATCTCTGCCTCCAGATGCTCGGCGGCGATGCATTCCGCCAGGATCGCCCGCATCGTCTCGCGCTGCGCGGCTTCCGTATCGCGCAGGCGCAGCGCATGGCGCGGCAATCCGGCGGCGCGCAGCAACGCGCTCAGCCATTTGCCGTCCCAGGATGGCGCGCTGGCGGTGAGATCGTGGCCCGACAGGAGATCGAGCATGCGGCGGGCGAGCGCGTCATGCGCCATGCCGTCGCGGAGCAGGCTTTCGCGCGGGATATGGTGGATCGCCTCCGCCGCCGCGTCCCAATCGTCCCACCCGGGTGCGGGCCGGATCAGGTGCGATTCGGACCTGCCGTCCTCGAACACCCAGGCGACCTCGATCGGATAGGAATGCCGCGCGAGCGAAGAGGCTTCGAAGTCGAGAAAGGCGAGCATTCGCAATTGTAACGCGGATGAGCGTCTTTGGATCAATCCGACCTAACGCCCCAGCATATGATCCACCAGCGCGCCGAGCGTGGCGAAGCCGCTCGCCTTGAGCGCGGTGACGCCGTCGCGGGAGGAGGCGGGGAGCAAGGCCTTGCCGAAGCCGAGCTTGGCGGCTTCCTTGAGGCGGAGCGGGGCGTGGGCGACGCCGCGCACTTCGCCCGACAAGGCGATCTCGCCGAAAGCGACCGTGTCGGCGGGGATCGGGCGTTCGGCCAGAGCGGAGATCAGCGCGGCGGCGACGGCGAGGTCCGCACCGGGATCCGCGATGCGATAGCCGCCCGAGACGTTGAGATAGACTTCGCAGGTCGAGAAGCTGAGGCCGCAACGCGCCTCCAGCACCGCCAGGATCATCGCAAGACGGCCGCCGTCCCAGCCAACCACCGCGCGGCGCGGGGTGGCGCCGCTGGCGAGGCGCACGACCAAAGCCTGGATCTCGACCAGCACCGGACGCGTGCCCTCCATCGCGGGGAAGACGGTCGCGCCGCTGACCTCGTCGCCGCGCTGGGTGAGGAACAGGGCCGAGGGGTTGGCGACCTCTTCCAGGCCCTTCTCCGCCATCGCGAACACGCCGATCTCGTCGGTGCCGCCGAAGCGGTTCTTCACCGCGCGCAGGATGCGGTAGAGATGGCTGCGCTCGCCTTCGAAGCTGAGCACGGTGTCGACCATATGTTCGAGCACGCGCGGACCCGCGATCGATCCGTCCTTGGTGACGTGGCCGACCAGCACCAAGGCGGTGCCGCGATCCTTGGCATAGCGGATCAGTTCCTGCGCGGAGGCGCGCACCTGGCTGACGGTGCCGGGCGCGCCCTCGATCAGGTCCGAATGCATGGTCTGGATCGAATCGACGATAAGCAGAGCGGGCGGGGCGCCGGTATCGAGCGTGGTCAGGATGTCGCGCACGGACGTTGCGGTCGCGAGCTGGACGGGGGCGTTGCCGAGCCCCATGCGCCGCGCGCGCAGCCGCACCTGATCGGCGGCTTCCTCGCCCGAAATATAGGTGACGCGCGATCCCGACGCGGCCAGTCGCGCCGCCGCCTGGAGCAGAAGCGTGGATTTGCCGACCCCGGGATCGCCGCCGATCAGGGTGGCCGATCCCGCGACAAGGCCGCCGCCGAGTGCGCGGTCGAGCTCGGCCATGCCGGTTACCAGCCGGTCGGGCAAAGCCACGTCCGCGTCGAGCCCGCTGATCGCGATCGCGCGACCGCCCGAGCGCAGATCATGCTTGGCCGCGAAGGGCGTGACCACACCGCCGCCGGCTTCCTCGACCATCGTATTCCACTCGCCGCAATCGACGCACTGGCCCTGCCACTTGGTCGATACGCTGCCGCACAGCTGGCAGACGTAGCGGCGCTGCAGCTTGGCCATTCTGGAATCTCCGAAAAGTCGAACGAAGCAAGAACATAATCGCGCGCGGACGATCTGGCAATCGCGGCGCTGGCCATGCTCCGTTTTAGCTTCTAATCTCGATCTATGGCTTTCCTGCGCACGCTCTTCTGGATCGCCGTCACGGTGATCGTGGTGGTGTTCTCGGTCCGCAACTGGGTGCCGGTACCGGTCAATCTGTTCGGCGACACGGTGGTCGAGACCAAGCTGCCGATGCTGCTGCTGATCGGTTTCCTGATCGGGTTCGTGCCGCTCTACGTCTGGCATCGCGCGATACGGTGGCGGCATAATCGCAGGCTTTCGCAGATGGAACGCAATCCGCCGGTGGTGACTCCGCCGCCGGCTTCGGGCTACACGCCGCCTTCAACCCCGGTTGCGGACCCCTTCCAGGACGATTGATGTCGAGCCCGATTTTCGTTGCGATCGATACCCCCGACCTTGCCCGCGCGGTGGCATTGGCGGAAAAGGTCAAGAACCATGTCGGCGGGCTCAAGCTCGGCCTCGAATTCTTCTCCGCCCATGGCCATCATGGCGTGCGCGAGCTCGGCCAGATCGGGTTGCCGATCTTCCTCGACCTCAAGCTGCACGACATCCCCAATACGGTCGCGAGCGCGATCCAGGCTCTGCACGGGCTCGCGCCGTCAATTCTGACGATCCACACCGCGGGCGGGCGCGCGATGATGGAGGATGCCAAGGCCGCCGCGCCCGAAACGACGCGGGTGGTAGGCGTGACCGTCCTGACCAGCCTCGATGGCGACGATCTCGCCTCGATCGGCGTCCCGGGCGGCGAGCATGCCCAGGTCGAGCGGCTGACCGGCCTCGCGAAAGAGGCGGGGCTCGATGGCGTCGTCTGCTCGGGGTTCGAGGTGGCGGCGGCGCGCAAGGTCTGGCGCGACGGCTACTTCGTGGTGCCGGGTGTGCGGCCGGCGGGCGGTGCGGTCGGCGATCAGAAGCGCGTGATGACCCCGCGCCAGGCGCTCGACAATGGGGCGTCGATCCTGGTGATCGGCCGTCCCATCACGCGCGCCGAAGATCCGGACGCCGCCGCGCGCGCGATCGCCGCAACGCTCTGATCCCGCCTCACAGGCCGCCATCAGGGCGATTTAAGACCTTCAACCTGATTGCGATGTCATCAAGCGCTGCTAAACGGCGTTTTGATAGACAAAAATAGCTTTGAAGGGATGCGGGCATGAAAATTTCAAAGATGCTGGCAACGGCAGCCGTTATCGCGCTGGCGACGCCGGCCGCGATCGCGGCGACCGGTGCAAATCCGCTCGCGTGGCAGAACAAGGCCTTGTCCGCCGACGCGCGCGCCAATCTGCTGGTCGGGGCGATGACGCTCGATGAGAAATTGGTGGTCGTGACCAGCCATTACGGCACGCAGTTCGAGTGGAATAAATATCGCTTTCCGGAAGCGCGCCGCCAGTCGGCAGGGTTCGTCCCCGGCGTGCCGCGGCTGCATTTCACCCCGCAATGGCAGACCGATGCGGGCAGCGGCGTCGCGACGCAGGGCGTGGCGGTGCCCGATTTGCAGCGCACCGCGCTTCCCGCGGGCATCTTGACCGCATCGACCTGGGACCCCGAAATGGCGGTCAAGGGCGGCGCGATGATCGGTTCGGAAGCGCGCGCATCGGGCTTCAACACGATGCTGGCGGGCGGTGTCGACCTGCTGCGCGAGCCGGGCAACGGCCGCAATTTCGAATATGGCGGCGAGGACCCGTTGCTGGCGGGCACGATGGTCGGCGCGATCGTGCGCGGCATTCAGTCCAACCACATCATCACGACCGTGAAGCATTATGCTTTCAACGATCAGGAGACCAAGCGCACCACGGTCAACATCCTGGTCGATCCGGCGGCGGCGCGCATGTCGGACCTGCTCGCCTTCCAGATCGCGATCGAGAAGGGCAATCCCGGATCGGTGATGTGCAGCTACAACCTCGTGAACGGGGAATGGGCGTGCCAGAACGACTGGCTGCTCAACAAGGTCTTGAAGGGCGACTGGGGCTATAAGGGCTTCGTCATGTCCGACTGGGGCGCGATGCATGACACGGTCAAGAATGCGCTCAACGGGCTCGATCAGGAAGCGGGCGTCCAGAATCCCAAGGACTATGTCTACAAGGACAAATTGAAGGCCGCGATCCAGGACGGCCGCGTGCCGATGCGCGTGCTGGACGACAAGGTGCGCCGCATCGTGCGCTCCCTGATCGCGAGCGGCGCGGTCGACAATCCGCCGACGCCCGACAATGTGATCGACTTCGCCGCGCATGAGGCGGTCTCACAAACGGATGCGGAGAACGGCATCGTCCTGCTCAAGAATGACGGCCACATCCTTCCGCTCGCCGGCTCGGCCAAGAAGATCGCGATCATCGGCGGGCATGCCGACGTGGGCGTGCTGACCGGCGGCGGATCGGCGCAGGTCTATCCGCGCGGCGGATCGGCGGTGCAGGGCGAGGGGCCGAGCCACTGGCCCGGACCCTATGTCTATGCACCATCCTCGCCGATGAAGGCGCTGCAGGCCGAGCGGCCCGATGCGGCGGTCCGTTTCGCGAGCGGCAAGGATCTCGATCAGGCGGCGGCGACCGCGAAGGACGCCGATGTCGCGATCGTGTTCGTGACGCAGTGGACCGCGGAAGGCATGGATTTCCCGCTGACCCTGCCTGAAAACCAGGATGCGGTGGTCGACGCGGTCGCGCGCGCCAACCCCAATACGATCGTGGTGCTCGAAACCGGTGGGCCGGTGACGATGCCCTGGATCGACCGGGTGAAGGGCGCGGTCGAGGCCTGGTATCCGGGCAGCAAGGGCGGCGAGGCGATCGCGCGCATCCTGACCGGCAAGGTCAATCCGTCGGGCCATCTGCCCGCGACCTTCGGCATGGCCGCGAGCGACTGGCCGCGTGCGTCGATCGACGGCGCCGAACATGGCGAAGAGACGTTCGACGTCCGGTTCAGCGAAGGCGCCGCGGTCGGCTACAAATGGTTCGACAAGAATGGCATCAAGCCGCTGTTCGCGTTCGGCCACGGCCTGTCCTACACCAATTTCACGCAGGGCGGGCTCAAGGCGGCGGCGAAGGGCACGACCGTCACCGCGAGCTTCGCGGTCAAGAATGTCGGCAGCGTCGCGGGCAAGCAGGTCGCGCAGATCTATGTGTCGCCCGTCGGCGGCGGCTGGGAGGCACCCAAGCGGCTGGGCGGCTTCGCCAAGCTCGAGCTTGCGCCCGGCCAGACCAAGACCGCGACGGTCACGATCGATCCGCGCCTGCTGGCGATGTGGGACAGCGCGCGTCCGGGCTGGAAGATCAAGGCGGGCAAATATCGCGTGACGCTTGCCACTTCGGCCACCGACAAGGGCAGCAGCGTCGAAGTGACCCTGCCCGCAGCCCATCTGCCCGCGGGACGCGGCGTCACGAAATGAGGATCAAGCGCCGCGCACTGTTCGGGTATGCGGCGCTGTTCCTGGCCGGTGCGGCCTCCGCCGCGCCGGTCGCGCATACCGGACTGGGCGATCTCGCCGGTATCGCGCAGGGCAAGACCGATGCCTTCCTCGGCATCCGTTACGCCATGCCGCCGACGGGCGATCTGCGCTGGCGTTCGCCCCAGCCGGTCAAGGCCTGGAAAAGCGTGCGGACCGCCACCGCCTTCGGGCATAGCTGCTGGCAGGCGGTGACGCCCGGGGGCTTCGGCCCCTGGACGCACGAATATGTGACGCAGGGCGACATCAGCGAGGATTGCCTGTTCCTCAACGTCTGGGCACCCGCCAAGGCCACGGGCAAGCTGCCCGTGCTTGTCTGGATCTATGGCGGCGGGTTCAATTCGGGGTCGGGTGCGCTCCCGATCTATGACGGACGCGCGCTCGCCAGCCGGGGCATTGTCGTCGTCAACCTAAACTATCGCGTGGGCGTGTTCGGCTTCCTCGCGCATCCCGACCTGACCCGGGAAGCGGGTGCCGGGCCCAATGCCAATTTCGGGCTGCAGGATATGATCGCCGCGCTCAAATGGGTGCGCGCTAATATCGCGGCTTTCCACGGCGACCCTGCCAGGGTGACGATCGCGGGCCAGTCGGCGGGATCGATGGCGGTGCATGATCTGGTCGCCTCGCCATTGGCCAAGGGGCTGTTTGCGCGCGCGATCGGCGAGAGCGGATTGCCCGATCCCGAGCGGGCGTCCAGCCTCGGCGCGGCCGAGAAGGACGGCGTCGCTTTCGCCCAATCCAAAGGCGCGATGTCGATCGCCCAGCTTCGTGCCCTGCCGGCCGAGCAACTGGCCGCAAGCAAGGGCGGCAATGCGATCCGCTTCGCACCCGTGTTCGATGGCGTGCTGCTGCCGAGCTTCGGACCGGTCAGCCATGTGCCGATGCTGGTCGGCTTCACCGCCGACGAAGGCAGCGCGATAGGACAGGATTATGGATCCTCCGATCCGGAGGTTCTGCGTGGCCTGCTTCGTGCGAGCTTCGGTGCGGCAGACGCGCGCTTCGCGGCTTTCTATCCTGCCGCCACCGATGCCGAGCGATCGGAATCCAACCGTCAGATAGGGCGGGATCGCGCGGCAGGGGCCTTGCTCGCCTGGGCCGGACATCGCGTGTCCGAGCCGACTTACGCTTACCTCTGGACGCATGTGGAGCCGGGGCCGCAGGCGGACCATTGGCGCGCCTTCCATTCGTCCGAAATCCCATACGTCTTTCAGACGTTCGGCGCCTCGCCCGAGCGGAATTTCACCGCCGCCGATCGGCTATTGTCGGATCGCATCTCGACCTATTGGCTGAATTTCGTGCGGACCGGCGATCCGAACGGGAAGGGCCTGCCGCGCTGGCCGAAATTCGATCCCGCCGCGCCGCAGGTCCAGGTGATCGACAACAGCATCCGGACGCAGTCCTTGCTGCCGCCCGATAAATTGGCCGCGATGCGGGCGCTTATCGCAAAAGGCGGGCAGCTCAGCATTTTCTGACTTGTCATGCGTTTGTCACAAACGCCTGCTCCCCTGCGGCAATGGCGACGATAGCAGTCTATTCCTCGAAGGGCGGCGTCGGGAAGACGACGCTCGCGGTCAACCTGGCCTGGGCGGCAGCAAGCCTTTCAAGCCGTCGGACCCTGCTGTGGGACCTGGACGCGCAGGGCGGCGCGAGCTTCATCCTCGCGCCCGATCGCAAGAAAGGCGACGAAGCGCGCGCTGTGATCGAGCGCGATCTATCCCCGCGCAAGCTGATCGTGCCGACCCGGATCCCCAATCTCGACCTGCTGCCCGCCGATACCTCGTTGCGCACGCTCGACGTGCTTTTCTCGGAGATCGACAGCAAGAAAAGGCTGCTCAAGATCAGCGAGGCGCTCGACAAGGATTACGACCGGATCGTCATCGATTGCCCGCCGGGACTGGGCATCACCGCCGACCAGGTGATCCGCGGCGCGGACCTGATCCTGGTTCCGCTGATCCCTTCGGCTTTGTCCGGGCGGGCGACGGAAGAGCTGACGGCGCATCTGGAGCATAAGAAGGATGCGCCCCCGGTCTTGCCGGTGTTCAACCTCGTCGACCGTCGTCGTATCGCGCACAAAACAGCGTTGCAGGCGGCGCCGAATCGGCATGCTCTGCCGATGGCGAGCCTGATCGAGCAGATGGCGGATCGTCACGCGCCGGTGGGTGTCTATGCACCCCGCGCGCCGATCACGGCTGCGATTGCGGCCTTGTGGCGGGATGTCGAGCGGCGGCTGGCAAAAAAATCCTGACGCGATACCGCGCCCGACATTTCGAAAACCACCACGAATTGAAGAGGTTGGCCTCCAAAATGTACGGAGCGGCGGCTTCGACCCCGTAAGATTACGGGGGTGTCCAATCATGCGCCCTTAATGCGAAGGTCCAATGTGGACCTAACTAAGTTCTCAAAAGGAGCAGCGGGGGGTCCGTTGGTTTCCGACGAGGCGAGCTTGGGGGTGTCCGTGTTGAACTGGTTTGAAAAGAATGCCCCGATCAGGGCGAAATTCCGTTTTCTTCTCGCAATCTATTCGCTTCTGGGGATCGTAGCGGCGACCAGTGGTTGCTATGCGGCGGTCCATGCGACGGGGATCAACGCCAGCCTCGTCATCGGCACCCTCGTCGGAACCGCCTTCCTGCTCGCGGGCGTCACGATGCTCGCCTCCAGGCTGATCTGCACGCCCTATGTGAATACCGTGCTGCGTATGGAGGCACTGGCCGCGGGAGATCTCGATAGCCCGATCGCCTATACGGACAACCGCGATTGCGTAGGCCGGATGACCAAGGCGATGGGGGTGTTCCGCCAGAATATGGAAAAGGTCTCGCTCGTCACGCGGGAACAGGCGCAGGTCCAGGAAGCGCTGGCGATGGGGCTCGATCGTCTTGCCGATGGCGACTTGACCCACCGCGTCACGACCAAATTCGCCGATGAATATGAGCCGCTGCGGCGCGACTTCAACAATGCCCTCGATCAGCTCGCCGCAACGCTCGGCGCGGTGTCGCAGGCCGGTGGCGGGGTCCATACCGGCGCGAGAGAGGTAAGTCAGGCGTCGAACGATCTGTCGCGCCGGACCGAGCAGCAGGCGGCGAGCCTGGAAGAGACCGCGGCGGCAATGGACCAGATCACGACCACGGTTCGTGAAGCCGCAGCCAGTGCGGCGCGTGCCACCAAGGCGGTGATGCAGGCGCGCGGCGAAGCCGAGCATAGCGGCGAGGTGGTCGGCCGCGCGATCCAGGCGATGAACGGGATCGAACGCGCTTCGGCGGAGATTTCGGAGATCATCACGGTGATCGACGGGATCGCGTTCCAGACCAATTTGCTGGCGCTCAATGCGGGCGTCGAGGCGGCACGCGCGGGCGATGCGGGCAAGGGCTTCGCGGTGGTGGCTTCCGAGGTGCGGGCGCTGGCGCAGCGTTCGGCCGATGCGGCCAAGGATGTGAAAGCGCGGATCACCGCGAGCTCCGAGCAGGTCGATGCGGGCGTATCGCTCGTGAGCGAGACCGGTTCGGCGCTTGAGCGGATCATTGCCGCGATCACCGAGGTCGACGGGCTGGTGGCCGATATCGCAACCTCTGCCGAGCAGCAGGCGACCGGCCTGCAGCAGGTCAATACCGCGGTCGCGGAGATGGATGGCGTGACGCAGCAAAATGCTGCGATGGTGGAGGAAGCAACCGCCGCCGCGCGCAGCCTTGCCGCCGAAGCCGACGCGCTTGCCAACCATATCGGGCGCTTCAACCTCGGCGAAATCGCCGAGGTCGCGCCGGCCCAATCCGCAAATCCGGTGCATCAACTGCAAACGCGCGCCAGCCGTGCGCAGCGCGCGCCGCGCAGCATCGGCAATACCGCCGTCGCCGCCAGCGAAGACTGGTCCGAGTTCTAAGGGAGCGATCAATGCCGCACGAATTCATCACCTTCGAAATCGGTGACCGTCGCCTGGGCATCGACGTCATGGCGATCCGCGAAATCCGCGCCTGGTCGCCCGCGACGCCGCTGCCCAATACGCCGGCCTATGTGCGTGGTGTCGTCAATCTGCGCGGGGTCGTCCTGCCGGTGCTGGATCTCAGCCAGCGCCTTGGCTGGGGTGCGACCGAACCGAGCGGGCGGCACGTCATCATCGTGGTGCGCGTCGCCGAGCAGCTTCAGGGCATCATCGTGGATGCGGTGAGCGACATCGTCATGCTGAATCAGACGGATATCCAGCCGGTGCCCGACGTCGGGCAAAGCGCGGCCGCGGCTTTCCTGGAAGGGATTGCGACGATCGATGGCAAGCTGATCATGATCCTCGGCCTCGATCGCATCACCGAACCGCAGCTGACCCTCCCCGAAGCCGCCTGAGCCGGGCGGGATTTTGGCTTAGCCGCCGCAAGAGTCCCGCCGGATGTCGGTCACCGCAAGGCGGGCGCGAGATCGCCCTTGTCGATGATCGTCACGCCATCGAGGCCGAGCCAGGCCGCCATCAGCGCCAGCTCGGCCTTCAGCCGCTCCGCCGTTTCGGATGGCGCATCGTCTTCGCGATGCGCGCTTTGCACGATCAATCGGCCCGCCTGGCGATCGGCCTTGAGGTCGACGCGGGCGACAAGCCGGCCGTCCATCAGGAAGGGCAGGACATAATAGCCATGCACCCGTTTTTCGGCGGGCACGTAGATTTCGATCCGATAGCGCGTGTCGAACATTCGTTCGGTGCGCGTACGTTCCCAGATCAGGGGATCGAACGGGCAGAGCAAGGCCTGGCCTGAAATCCGGCGCGGGATTTTGGCATCGTGGTGGAGATAGGCCTGCTGCTTCCAGCCGCGCACCTGGATCGGCAGGAGCAAGCCCTCCTCGACCAGCTCGTCGATGCGGGGAAGGGCATCGCCTGGCTTCAGCCGGAAATAGTCCCTGAGATCGCCCGCAGTGCCGATGCCCAACGCCTGGGCGGAGCGGGCCAGCAAGGCGCGCTGTGCGTCGGCCTCGTCAGGGGTGGGCGTGTCGATGATGACGCGCGGCAGCACGCGTTCGGGTAGGTCATAGACGCGTTCGAAGCTGGTGCGTCGGGTTTTGGTCGTGATCTGGCCCGACCAGAAGAGATATTCGAGCGCCTGCTTGGTCTCGCTCCAGCCCCACCAGCCGCCTTTCCCGCGGCTTTCAGCGATGTCGGAGGCGGCGAGCGGGCCTTCGTCGGCGATGCGCCTTAGCAGCGTGTCGGCCTCGGCGCGCTTCTCGCCCGCGAACGGTTTCACATTGCTCCAGACGCCGATGCCGCGCTCGGCACGCGCCATCCTCCAGCGCAGCAAAGGCTGCAGGTCGAGCGGCAGCAGCGAGGCCTCATGCGCCCAATATTCGAACAGCCGGCGTTTCGACTTCGGACCCCAGGCAACGAGATCGAGCGCCTCGCGCGGATAGGATCCGAGCCGCGAGAAGAGCGGCATATAATGCGCGCGCACCAGCACGTTGACGCTGTCGATCTGATGGAGCGCGAGCCGTTCGATCACGCGGCGCAGATGCGCCTGGCCGATCGGGCCGGTGGGCCGCGCCTGGCCGAAGCCTTGCGCCGCGAGCGCGATCCGCCGCGCCTCGGCAGGAGACAGGCTCTCCTTCAGTCCTGCTCGTCCGCTTCGTGCTCGGCCAGTTCCATGAAGCTGCGCGCTGCGTCGCGATCGGCCTCGTCCTTGAACGCGACGTCGAGGTCGGGCGCAGCACCCAGCATGTGGAGCAAGGCCCACATCGCGAAGCGCCGCCCGCGATCCTTCTGCAGCCCGAAGTCGACGCGCAATCGCTCGGTTCCGGCGGCAAGCGCGGCGGGCGGGATCGCGGCGATGTCGTCCGTGCCGAAATAATGGCGGAGCTGATCGTCGAGGAGCATGGCGCCCTCCTACTCCGCCATGGTGGGCGCGCGCTAGGCGAAGATGTCGCTGAGCTCGCTCTCCTGCGGCCCGTCCTTCCATTCGCGCAGTTCGACGAACAGGGATGTCTGCAAGGTCGACCACAACGCAGCTACAAGCGTCGAGACGACGAGCTTCATAATGAGAGTCGAGGTCATCAACGCATTGGCAGGATTCTGATAGGACATGCCCAGCACCGCTGTCGAAACCAGCGTGCAGGCCAGGCTGATTGCCATGGCGATCAGAACGACCAGCAGAAAAAGGCCGAAGATCTTCCAGCGTGCACCCTTCGTAAGGTCTTGCGACCGATTGAATGCGCCGAAAACACCGGGGCGTTCCTCGACGGCAATGGGTGTCACCACCGACCACATGACGGCGAGAATGATGCCCGGCACAACCAGAAAGACGAAGCCGAACAATACAAGAATCGCAAAAACCAAGGACACCCCGATTACGGGCAGGATTCGGCTGACCGCCACGCCCAGGCAATCGCCGAGATCGGCGCGTCGGCCTTGACTGTGGGCAACCGTGGCCCGTGTGATACAGCCGGTTACGATGGACCGCGTGGTCATACCGACCAGAAGCAGGACAATGCCGCCAGTAATTACAGCAGTGAAAGGGCTGCCGAGCTTCGGTGTCAGGCTTGCGCCGACGATCGTCACATAAAGTATTTGCGGCACCGCCCCCAACACTAGCGCGACACCGAACACGATAAGCGGGTTGCTGCCCATCACGCCAAAGGCACGGCTGAAAATTCGCCCGATTGAAACCGACCGGTCATCCGGTTCTGCCATCTTCCAGCTCCCCCGCAGGCCATCGCCCCCGATGGCCGAGGCGGCAGCATGATGGGGGCGCAAGCCGCTGTCCAGTTTAGGAAATATCTCCGTTTTGGCTGGCATCTTCCGATATTTTTGACCGTTGCGGGCGGCCCTTCATGCGATACACAAGCAAGAGAGGATCGGGGGTTTCGTCATAGCGGATCAGGCTCAGAGCGCTGCCGAACGCTTCGCCGCTGCGCATCGCGCGCTGCGGGCCAATACCGATATCCAGTTCGATCTTCAGCGCCGGGCGCCGCCGGTCAAACCGCCGGCCTGGCTGAAGGCCTTCGGCGAATGGTTGCGCAGCATCTTCCGGCCGATCGGGCGCTTCCTCGATTGGCTGGGCAGTTTCATCCCGGACGCGCCTTATGCGCGCATCCTGCTCTGGTCGGTACTGGCGGCGGGGGTGGCGGCGCTTTGCTGGATGATCTGGACGCGCGCGCAGGAGGGGCAATGGCGCATGCCGCGCTGGCGCCGGCATCGCCTGCCCGAAATATTGGAAGCCGAAGAGGAATGGCGGCCCGAGGCTGCGCCGGTGCGCGCCTGGCTGGAGGAAGCGGACGCGCTGGCGGGTGAGGGGCGCTATGCCGAGGCCGCGCATCATCTGCTGCTGCGCAGCGTCGAGGATATCGGCCGGCGCCGGCCCGGCTTGGTCCAGCCCGCGATCACCAGCCGCGACCTCGCGAACGCGTCCGTAGTGCCGCAGCGCGCGCGCCAGCTTTTCTCGGGTATCGCGGCGGTGGTCGAGCGCAGCCTGTTCGGTGGGCGCGCGGTCGATGCCGGCGATTGGGCGGAATGCCGCGAGGCCTATGCCGATTTCGCCAAGACCGCCGCCTGGAAGGCCGCATGAGCGATCTGTCGATCAATCCGCGCAAGACGGCACGCAGCGACGTCTTCCGGGTCCGCACGGTCGCGCTGATGCTGGTGATCGGCATCATGGGCTTTGTCGGCACGCTCGTGATCGGCGCCTTCGCGCCCGATCTGCGCACCGGCCACAATGGCGGCGCGCATGCTTTGTCCAATGCCGCGGTCGGCTTCAGCGGGATCGTCCAGCTGGCCGAGGCGACAGGGCGCAATCCGCGGATCATCCGCAGCGCGCACCTTTTCGATAGCGAGGATCTGCTGGTGGTCACGCCCGATACGGGCTTTGCCAATATCACCGCGATCCTCGACGCGCGCAAAGCCAAGCCGACCCTGTTCGTGCTGCCCAAATGGACGACGGTGGAGGATCCCGACCATAAGGGTTGGGTCCGGATCGCGGGGGTCACCTTCGCGGAGGATCCGGGGAGCCTGTTCTCGCCCCAGACCGAGCTCATAATCCATCGCCGGCGAAGCGGCGGCGGCCCGCTGGTTGCGAGTCCCGATTTCGACCGCACGATCCAGTTCGCGGCGCCGCGCGTGCTGCAGGTAATCACCGCGAAGAAGACGGGCAAGGATGCGAAGCGGCAGAAGGTCGTGCCCCTGCTGACCGACGGCAAGGGCGGGGCGGTGCTGGTGCGGATCGGCGACGGCCCCACCTACGTGCTCGCCGATCCCGATCTGATGTCGAATGACGGTATCAAGAATGCGCATCAGGCCGCCGCCGCGCTCGCCATGCTCGACTGGCTGAATTCGACCGGCGCGACCACGATCAATTTCGACGTGACATTGAACGGTTTCGGTCATTCGCAAAGCCCGCTCAAATTGGCCTTCACTCCGCCTTTCCTGGCGATGACGCTGGCGTTGACGGTGGTTCTGTTGCTGGTCGGCTGGCATGCGCTCGGACGGTTCGGGCCGATCCGTCCGCGTGCCCGCGCGATCGGTTTCGGCAAGGCGGCCTTGGTCGAGAACAGCGCCAAGCTGATCCGCCGCGCGGGCCGCGAAACGCGGCTGGGCGGGCGCTATGCGCAGATGATCCGCGAGCGCGCGGTCGCGACGTTCGGCGTGCCCGCGCGGCTGAAGGATGCCGCGCTCGACGCTTATCTCGACAAGCTTGGCGCGTGGCGCGGGCATCGCTTCAGCGAGCTCGCGCGCACCGCCGAAACGACACAGGACCGGGACGCACTGGTGGCGGCCGCGCAAGCGCTCCACCAATGGCAGAGGGAGAAAAAGGCGTGAAGGTGGAAGAGGTTCAGGCGCTCGGCCAGGCCATCAGGGCCGAGGTCGCCAAGGCTGTGGTCGGGCAGGACGAGACGCTCGATTTCATGCTGGTCGCCTTGTTCGCGGGCGGGCATGTCCTGCTCGAAGGCCCGCCGGGAACGGCCAAGACCTTGCTCGCGCACAGCTTCGCGCGCGCGGTCGGGCTGCAGTTCGGCCGCATCCAGTTCACGCCCGATCTGATGCCGGGCGACATCATCGGCGCCAATCTGTTCAACTTCCAGAGCTCGACCTTCACGCTCACGCGCGGGCCGATCTTCACCGATCTGCTGCTGGCGGACGAGATCAACCGCACGCCGCCCAAGACGCAGGCAGCCTTGCTCGAGGCGATGCAGGAGCGCACGGTCACGATCGACGGGCAGAGCCTGTCGCTGGGCGATCATTTCATGGTGATCGCGACGCAGAATCCGATCGAGCAGCAGGGCGTCTATCCGCTGCCCGAGGCGCAGCTCGACCGCTTCCTGTTCAAGCAGCGGGTCGATTATCCGACCGCCGAGGAAGAGCGCCGCATCATCGCCACGCATGGCGCGCGCCAGGATGCGATGTCGCCCGAGGATTGGGGGGTGGAGCGCAAGGCGGATGCCAAGACGATCGCCAAGGCGATCGCCGCGGTGCACGAGGTCAAATTGGTCGACGAGGTGGTCGATTATATTGCCTCGCTGATCCGCGGCACGCGCGTCGTCGCCGATCTGGAGAGCGGCGCCTCCCCGCGTGCGGGCGCGATGCTGGCGGGGGCGGCACGCGCACGCGCGGCGATGGATGGACGCGATTTCGTTATTCCGGACGATGTGAAGGCGTTGAGCCGCGCGCTTCTGCGCCACCGCCTGATTCTGTCGCCCGCCGCCGAGATTGACGGGCGTACGGTCGAAGAGGTCGTGACCGGGATCATCGAGAGCATCGAGGCGCCGCGTTGATATCACCGACCCGCCTCGGCATCTGGGCGACGGCGGCGGGCGTTCCCGTCTGCCTGCTGGTGGCTGTGCTGCTGCCGCGCTTATGGTTTGCCGGGCTGGCGTGGCCGCTGGCGATCCTGGCGCTGACGTTGGTCGATGCGCTGATCGGGGCGAGCCCCCGCCGGGCGACGCTCGACGTGACCATGCCCAGGACCGCGCCGGTCGGCGGCGATGCGGATGCGACGATCGGGGTGAAGATCGCGAGCGGGGCGGTGCCGCGCTGGTGCGAGGTTGCGCTCGAAGGCGACCCGCTGCTGACGATGAGCGACGAAGGCAGGCTATGGCTGGAGCTTGCGGGCGGCGAGGGCGAAAGCGTGTTGCCGATCGTCGCGATCCGGCGTGGTACCGCGCGGGTCGAGAGAGTGTGGCTGCGCTGGACGGGGCCGCTCGGCCTCGTCTGGAAACAGACGCAGCGTGCGGCGAGCCTGCGTACCTTAATCCTGCCCGACGTGCGGCCGGTGCGCGAAAGCGGCGCGCGTATCTTCGAACGTTATGCGCTGCAGGGTTTGCTGTCGCAGATCGACCGCGGCGACGGCGCCGATTTCGATGCCCTGGTCGAGTTCCGGTCGGGCATGGACCGGCGTGCGATCGACTGGAAGCAGTCGGCACGCCATCTCAAGCTGCACGCCAAGGAATATCGCTCCGAACGCAACAGCCAGATCGTGTTCGCGGTCGATTGCGGGCGCCAGATGAGCGAGCCGGTCGCGGGCCTGCCGCGGGTCGACCGCGCGGTATCGGCGATGCTGCTCGCCGCCTGGATCGTGCTCAAGCTGGGCGACCGTGTCGCGCTCCACGCCTTCGACAGCCGCCCGCGCATTGCGTCGGGCCTGATCAGCGGGACCGCGGCTTTCCCCGAATTGCAGGGGCTTGCCGCCGACATCGACTATGGCAGCGACGAGACCAATTACACCTTCGCGCTGACCAATCTCGCCACCGCGCTCAAGCGGCGTTCGATGATCGTATTGTTCACCGAATTCACCGATCTGACCTCGGCCGAATTCATGGTGCGCGCCGCCGCGCGGCTGGTCGAGACGCATCTTTTGCTGGTGGTGGTGTTTCGCGACGACGAGCTTGAGGGCCTGGTCGATGCCGAGCCGCAGAGCGCGGACGATGTGACGCGCGCGGTCACCGCCGCGGCCCTGCTGCGCGACCGCCAGCTCGTGCTGCTGCGGCTGCGCCATCTGGGCGCGCATGTGATCGAGAGCCCCTATGGCCAGGTCGCCGAGCGGCTTGTCGCGGCCTATGTCGACCTGAAGCGGAGGGATTTGCTGTGAGCGCGCCCGCCGAGGTCCCGCTGGTCAATGCAAGCCGCTTTCGCGCCGCGCATGAGGTGGACTGGCAACGGCTGGACGGGATCGTCTCGCGGATCGAACGGCGCGGCATCGGCGCGCTGACCGAGGACGATCTGCTGATGTTGCCCTTGCTCTACCGATCGACCTTGTCGTCGCTGTCGGTCGCGCGCGAAACCTCGCTCGACCGCGCTTTGGTGACCTATCTGGAGAGCCTGTGCACGCGGGCCTATTTCCAGATCTACGGCGTGCCGACGAGCTTCTGGACGCAGCTTCGGGAGTTCTTCGCGCGGGGCTGGCCGCAGGCGGTGCAGGCCTTGTGGCGCGAGACCTTGGCCTCGTTCCTGCTGACATTGGTGTGCGCGCTCGCCGGCTTCCTGGTCGTGACGCACGATCCCAGCCTCTATTACGCGATCATGCCCGACAGCATGGCCGAAGGGCGCGACCCGTCGGCGAGCGCGCAGGCGTTGCGCGACACGCTCTACAATAATAGCCGCCATCAGGAGGACGGTCTTGCCGTGTTCGCGACCGCCTTGTTCACGCACAATGCGCAGATCGCGATCTTCTCCTTCGCGCTGGGCTTCGCTTTTGCGATCCCGACCGTTCTGCTGATCGCCTATAACGGCCTGATGCTGGGCGCCTTCCTGGCTGTGTTCGCCGCCAAGGGACTGGGTTTCGAGGCGGTGGGGTGGCTTACCATCCATGGCACCACCGAGATGTTCGCGATCATCTTGTCGGGTGCGGCGGGCTTTCGGATCGGCACCGCGATTGCCTTTCCAGGGCGCGCGGGCCGCACCGATTTCGCTTTCTCGGTCGGGCGTCAGGCTTCGGTCGCGATGGGCGGCGCGGTGGTGATGCTGATCGTCGCGGGCATTCTCGAAGGGATTGGCCGTCAGACGATCCAGGTCGACCTCACGCGTTATGCGATCGGGATCACCGTGCTGATCGGCTGGCTCACTTATTTCTATCTGCCGCGGAAACGCCATGTGGCCGTTTCGTAAGCGCGGCGAGCCCAAGCCGCCCTGCACCCTGCGGCGCAGCTTCGTCACGCCCGAAGGCGTCGATCTTCAGCTCGAACTGGGCAGCGCGGGCGGGCGCGCCGCGGCCTTCATGCTCGATGCCTTCCTGATGCTGGTGATCCTGATCCTGGTGACGATCGCGGTGGTCTACACCTTCGTCGAGACCAAATCGCAGATATTGGAAATTCTCTGGCTGGTCGGCTTCTTCGTGTTGCGCAACGGCTGGTTCGTCTTGTTCGAGATCAGCGGGCGGGGCGCCACGCCAGGCAAGATGGCGCTGGGCTTGCGCGTGGTCGCACGCGACGGCGCGCCTTTGACCGGCGGTGCGGTGATCGCACGCAACGCGATGCGCGAAATCGAGATTTTCCTGCCTCTGTCCTTTCTCGCCTTCCAGGCCGGGCAGGACGCGGCCGACGCGTTCCTGGTGATCTTCGCTTTGTCCTGGACCTGCATCTTCCTGTTCTTCCCGTTGATGAACCGCGACCGGTTGCGGATCGGCGACCTGGTCGGCGGCACCTGGGTGGTGCGCACCGCGCGCACCAAGCTCGGCGCCGACATCGGCGCGGATGTGAGCAGGAGCGCGGAGGATGTGGTGCGCCCGCGCCGCAATTTCACCGACGCGGCGCTCGATCTCTATGGCGTCTACGAATTGCAGACTCTGGAAGAGGTGCTGCGCGTCGGCCGGCCCGAGGCGATCGCGACGGTCGCGGCGGCGGTACGCTACAAGGCCGGTCTGCCCGACGATGGCGACGATCTGGGTTTCCTCACCGATTATTATCGCGCTTTGTGCGTGCGGCTGGAGCGCGGCATGATGCTGGGACGCCGCCGCGATAACAAGTTCGCGCCCGCGGTCGGCCGGCGCGCCTGACCGCCAGGCGCCGGCATCCCTTGCCCTGATCGAGCCCATCCGGATCGATGATGCGCCTGTCCCGCGGGCATGACGGATCGGCGGCAGCCGGGCTGTTCGCTGCAGGAAGGCGGCTTTTCGCAACAGCTTGCGAGATGGAGGGCAGGGGCATCGGTATGACGAGATCAGCCGGATAATGCCAACCGGACAATGATGGTGCGCGTGCGATGGTCGGATTCAATCCGCTCGGTTCCAGTGCAGAAGATTTGCGAGCGCGGGACCGTTTTTCGGGCGAGCCCGAGCGGGTCAGCCTGCGCTGCGGCTGCCTGACCATGATCTACGATCCGCTCGAATTCTATGTGGAGGAGCGGCAGATCCTTCTTTCGCCGCTCGAAAGCGCGATCCTGGAGTTGCTGATGCGGCAGGGTCGAGCTTCTTCACGCGCGCTGATGGACACGTTCGTGCGCGAGGGCGCCAGCGCGAATACGCTCGATGTCCACGTCCACCGCATCCGCCGCAAATTCACGGGTGCAGGCTTGTTCGATCCGGTCGAGACGGTACGGGGCTGGGGCCTGAAACTGCGCGTTCCCGGCAACGACGTGCAGCGCGTCGCCGCGGTGCCCTAGAAGGTGGAGAGGGTCGCGACAGAAGCGAGGCCGCGCGTGGCGGCCTCGCCCTGGCGAACTTATATTCGAGCACTCCCCCGCATAACGATTAATTCGAGGAGCGATGTTAAACCAACGCTACATACAAACCGACGCTACGCTACGGCACTCTTAAGTCCGTACGGGGAACCCCCGCCAGTGACACGATCACTATGGCTGACGATAGCTAATGCCTGGTAAGAACAAGGCCCCGTACGATTACGGGAGAGCGGCGGCCTATGTTAGTTTTCGAAGATTCCGGCCTTGAAAGACAGCCGCAAAGCTTCGGACAGGTTCTTCACCGCAAGCTTTCCCATCAGGTTGGCCCGATAATATTCGACGGTGCGGGGGCTCAGGCCCAAATCCTTGGCGATCTGCTTGTTGGGGTGGCCATCGATCAGCTTTAGAAGGACATCGCGTTCGCGCTGCGACAGCGATTGCAACCTGTCGCGCGCGCGGGTCTGGTCCTCTTCATGCTCGGTCGTGCTGTCGAGCTTCGCGTAAGCGCGATCCATGACGTCCAGCAGCGTGCGATGGTCATAGGGCTTTTCGAGGAAATCGAAGGCGCCGCCGCGCATCGCATCCACCGCCATCGCGATATTGCCGTGGCCGGTGATGAGAATGGTCTCGAACCGGCTGGGTGCCAGCGTCCGCACCTTTTTCAACACGTCGATGCCCGAAAGTCCCGGCATCCGCACATCGAGCAGGATCACGCCCGGATCGAGATCGTCGATGAGGCGCAGAAACGCATCGCCATTTGAAAATCCCCGGATGACCAGGTCGGAGCGCGTGCTCAACAATACGTGCAGCGAAGATCGCACCGCATCGTCGTCATCGACCACATAGGCATAGCGGATCATAGCTCGTCTTCCTGCGGTGGAACGAACAAAGGAATCGTAAAGCGCACGACCGCGCCCCCGGTGGGATCGTTGGACAGCGTATATTGGCCGCCATGCGCCTCGATGATGCGCCGGCTGATCGATATCCCGACGCCCATTCCTTCGCCCTGCCTGGACGTGAAGAAGGATTGATAGGGGCGGGTCAGAATTTTGCGGGGAAAGCCCGGGCCATTGTCGGCGATGCGAACGCAGGCTTCGCCTTCACTGCAGGAGACGCCGATCTCGATCCGGGGAGGCGTTTCGGGCTGGGTCCGCATCGCCTGGGCGGCGTTGCGCAGCGCGTTCACGAAGACCTGCTGGATCTGGACGCGGTCGCCGATGATGCTGCGGGCCTCGTCGGAGATCTGGCGGGTGACCGTCACCTCGGGATGCCCGACGAAGGTCAGCGCGCAGGCATCCTCGATGATCTGGCCGAGATCCTCGACCTGGCGCTCCACTTCGCGGTTGCGGATGAAATCGCGCAGTCGGCGAATGATGTCGCCGGCGCGCAGCAATTGCACCTGCGCCTGCTCCACCGCGGACAGAAGCGGTGCGTTGGCTTCGCCCGCGGGGAGCCTCTGTTCGATCGCGCCGAGAAAGTTGGAGGCCGCCGCCAGCGGCTGGTTCAGCTCGTGTGCCAGCGTCGAGGCCATCTCGCCCATCGCGCTGAGCCGCGCGCCATGCGCGAATTCGGCGTTGAGCTGTTCCAGCCGCGCCTCGGCGGCGACGCGTTCGCTGATGTCGCGGACGAAGACGGTGAATATCCGCCGTCCGTTGATCCAGGCTTCCCCGACGCTCGGTTCGACCGGCAGCTCCGTTCCATTGGATCGCCGCGCCATCAGCGTCCTGCCATTGTCGGGCGAGCGCTTGTCGTAGGCGCTGCGCGAGGTGAGGAAATCGGCGGGCGACCGGCCTTCCCATGCGGGAAGGAGCAAGGCGATATTCTTGCCGGTGATGCGATCGGGCTGATAGCGGAAAAGCTGAACCGCGGTTGCGCTCAGGCTGCGGATTGTGCCGGTCTCACCCAGCACGATCATAGCGTCGGGCACGGTTTCGAGGATCGACTGAAGCTGGGCCCGGCCCGCCAGCAATGCGGCCTCGCGCCGTTCCGGCTCGGTGACGTCGATGCTGACCCCGGTCGCCCTCGTGAGCTGACCCGCCGCGTCGTAGAAACAGCGCGCCGAACCCTCGATCGTGCGTATCTCTCCGCCCGGCCGGCGCAGATGATAGCGGAAGCTGAAATTGTCGCCCTTGTTGCGGGAGACTTCTGCAAGCGTCTGCTGGATGGCGGCGAGATCCTCATCGTCGACCAGCTTTCTCCAGGCATGGAAGCTTTTCAAAGATGCCGCGGGTACGCCCAGGCGCTCGTCCGCGCCGGGGCTGGCATAAATCCTGCCGGTGGGAATATCCCAGGTGAACAGGCTGATGTCGTGCGCTTCGATCGCCAGCATCAATTGCTCTTCGCTTTCGCGAAGCGCCTGGCTGATCTGTTCCAGCCTGCGCTGTTCCTGCGCGATCCGCTCGGCCGCCCAGCCGAGCAATCCGACGACGATCAGAAGGTTGAAGGCCGAAGCCAGGATCTCGGTGGTAACGGGCGTGAGCGGTGTCAGCTGGGAAAGCCGGATCTCGATCGGCAGCAATGTCGCCGGCAGGACGATGACCCCGGCAAGGCCGAAGCGGGCCAGCCGCATCTCGCTGCCGCCGGTCCAGGGGAAATCGGTGCGCTTGCGGCCGAGCCAGAAGAGGAAGCCCAGCGCCTGGAAGGCCGATGCGGTTGCCGCGGGCAGCGATGCTGCGATGCGGGTCGGCTGATGGACGAGCCCGGAGCCGAGCGCCAGTAGCGTGATCGACATCGCCGCCAGGCCGAATACTGCACAGGCGAGCAGCGCTTCGCTGGTCCGGCGCGTCTCTCCATCGGCCCGCCAGACGACACCGGTCATGGTCAGGATCAACAGGGTCGCCATCACACCCGGGCGGCCGGGGGACGGCAGCGCGAAGTCGGCCACTTCATGCGGGAACAGCAGATGGTCGATGCCAAGCGATTGGCGCGCGAGATATTCGATGACGGTCACGCACCCGATCGCGGCGGGCAGGGCCAGCAGCAGATGGCGGGTCCGCGCGGGCGTCCGCCCCAGCGAGAGCAAGGCGAGCGCGAGCAGCAGGTTGGCGATCGCGGCGAGCGGCCAGTCGGGATAATCGGAAACGCCGAAGCCGCGGAGCGCGGGACTGTCGAGGACCCAGCCGATCAGGGCGACGAAGGCAGCGGCAAGGGCAGCCAGAAAACAGGCTTCCGGGGCGCTTTTATATCTACCCACTATGTCCATGCCGCCCGCCATTGGTCGCGCGCGGCCCGGCAAATGTCCACCGGGAAGTCCCGATCCGTCCATTTTTGATCAATCAGGCCCCGTAAAAATACGGGGACCCCTTTCCACTCGGACTTAATAGCCAGTGATTGATGGAGCTTACACCATTCGAAGGCGCGATCGCGCTGGACGAGGTTGCTGGGCAGGGGGCTCGGCGAGCAGCGAATAATCCCGCGCGGTTGCCCGCCCGCCGGTCAAGATCATCGAGCGGGCGTCACAACGGGTGAAGTTTAGTATGCGAAATCTGCGCATTGGCACCAAGTTGATGGTCTCGTTCGGCGCGATCATCCTGTTCCTGCTGGCGGTCGCCGGCTTCGCCGTCATGTCGCTCGGCAATTTGAACGACGTCACCACCACGGTGGTCAACGATCGCATTCCGAAAATGAACATGGCGAACGAGATGAGCGCGACCATCTACGCGCTGCGCGATGCCGAAGCGGAGCATATCCTTGCCGACGACAGGTCCGCGATTGCTGCGATGGAGAAGGTCGTCGCGGATCGTCGCGCGACGATCGAGAAGGATTACACCACGCTCGATCCGAAGGTGAAACGGGCCCAGACGCGCAAGGCGCTCGATGAGTTCAAGGTGGCCTGGACATCCTATATCGGCCTCGAGAATCAGCTGCTGGATCTGTCGCGCGTCAACAAGAATGCCGAAGCGTCGGCGCTGTTCAACGGAGCGATGGCGGCCAAGTTCAAGGAGCTTTCGGCCGCCTCGCGCGCCTTTGCCGACGGCGAGCTCGAGCTGGCCGACCAGTCGCATGCCGACTCCGTCAGCGCTTACGGCACCGCGAAGCTGATCCTCGGCGTGGTCGTGGCGGTCGCGCTGGGCGGCAGCGCGGTGGTGCTCGTGATGCTGATCGGCCTCATCGCCAAGCCGCTGGTGGGCATGACGCGCGCCATGGTCGAGCTTGCGAACGGCAATATGAAGGCGGAAGTGCCGGTCGATGTCCGTGCCGACGAGGTGGGTGACCTCGCCAAGGCGATGGCGGCTTTCCGGGACCAGCTTCGCGCGGCGGAGGAGTCCAAGGCCGCCCAGACCGAGCTGCTCGTTTCCAGCGTCGGTACCGGCCTCGAGCGTCTTGCTCAGGGCGACCTGACCGTGCGGATCGATTCCGAGCTGAGCGGCCCCTTCGCCAAGCTGAAGGCCGACTTCAACAATGCGCTTGAGGAGCTTTCGGCAACGCTGGGCGCGGTGTCGCAGGCGAGCGGTGGCGTCCATACCGGTGCGGGCGAGATCAGCCAGGCGTCGAACGATCTGTCGCGCCGGACCGAGCAGCAGGCGGCAAGCCTGGAAGAGACTGCGGCGGCAATGGACCAGATCACGACCACGGTGCGCGAAGCGGCGGCAAGTGCGGCCCGCGCCAACCAGGCGGTCGTGCAGGCGCGCGGCGAGGCAGAACATAGCGGCGAGGTGGTCACGCGCGCGATCCAGGCGATGGCCGGGATCGAACGCGCTTCGGCGGAGATTTCGGAGATCATCACGGTGATCGACGGGATCGCGTTCCAGACCAATTTGCTGGCGCTCAATGCGGGCGTCGAGGCGGCACGTGCGGGCGATGCGGGCAAGGGCTTCGCGGTGGTGGCTTCCGAGGTGCGCGCGCTGGCGCAGCGTTCGGCCGATGCGGCCAAGGACGTGAAGGCGCGGATCACCGCGAGCTCCGAGCAGGTCGATGCGGGTGTATCGCTCGTGAGCGAGACGGGTTCGGCGCTCGAGCGGATCATCGCCGCGATCACCGAGGTCGACGGGCTGGTGGCCGACATCGCGACCTCGGCCGAGCAGCAGGCGACCGGCTTGCAGCAGGTCAATACCGCGGTCGCGGAGATGGATGGCGTGACGCAGCAGAATGCCGCGATGGTGGAGGAAGCAACCGCCGCCGCGCGCAGCCTTGCCGCCGAAGCCGATACGCTTGCGCGTCAGATCGGGCGCTTCGACCTCGGCCGTCAGGCCGCGCCGGCCCCATCCGCAAACCCGGTGCATCAGCTCCAGGCCCGGGCCTCGCATGTCCAGCGTTCCGGGCGCCCCGCCACCCAAGGCAATACCGCGCTCGCCGTCCAGAACGACGACGACTGGTCTGAATTCTAAGCGGAGGCGCCCCTGTGGCCACCATTTTTCAACTGCCCGCCAGCCTTGATACGGCTGCTGCCACGCCCCTGCTGGACGCGGTTCGCGAACAGCTTGCCGGTGCCGGCGATCTGCATCTCGATGGATCGGGCGTGACCGAGCTCGGGCAAGCCTGCCTGCAGGTACTGCTGAGCGCGCGCTCGGCGGCCACCAAGGCGGGCGCAAACTTCACCCTCGCGCAACCGAGCGAGGCCATGTCCGCAATGTTGAAGGTGGCGGGCTGCGAAGACCTGGCCGGGGAGATTTTCTGATGGATCTCGACGAAATCCAGCGGATGTTCTTCCTGGAAAGCGAGGAGGGGCTTCAGGCGCTCGAAAACTGCTTCGCGCTCTGCCGCAGCGGCGCCTATGAAGACGAGACGATCAACACGATCTTCCGGTCGGTCCACTCGATCAAGGGCGGTGCCGGGGCTTTCGGGCACGAGCATCTTCAGTCGTTCGCGCACCATTATGAAAGCGTGCTGGACGATCTGCGCAGCGGCAAGCTCGCCATGTCGCCGGGATTGCTGGATGTGCTGCTGGCGGCGTTCGACGTGCTGTCGGATCATGTCGCCGCGGCGCAGGGCGAGCGCCCGACGCCCGACGACAGCGCGGTGCTCGCCTCGCTTGCCGCCGCGGCAGCGGGAGGCGGCGAAAGCGCCCCGCAGCCTGCCGCCGAGCCGGCCCCCGCGACCGCGGAAGCGCCGTCGTCGGGCGGCGACGATTTCGATGCCCTGCTGGGCTTGCTCGAACCGGCTGCCGCGCCCGCGCCGGATGAATTTTCGGCGCTGCTCGATCTGCTCGAACCGCAATCGGCACCGGTTGCCGTCGCCGGCCAGACGCTGCGCGTCCGACCGTGCGACGATGCCTTCGCCAATGGCTGCGAGCCGCTGCTCCTGCTGCGCGAGCTGATCCGTCTCGGCGGCACCGGCATAAAGCTCGATGCCTCGCGGCTGCCCGATCTCGCCGATCTCGATGCGAACCGCTCGTGGCTCGCATGGACTATCGAAATGCCGGCCGATCTTCCGCGATCCGATATCGAAGGGGTCTTCGATTTCGTCGATGGCTGGACGCTGGAATTCTCGGCGGCCGAAGACAGCTCCGCGGAGTCTGCCCCGATCGTGGACGAAGCACCCGCCCTCATTCCCGCGAGCGCGGCGCCGCCGGAAACCGTTGCGCCGGTAAGCGCGGCGGTCGCTCCGGCAGCGCCAGCCGGAGCCAAGCCCAAGGCCGCGCCGGTCGCCAACGACGCGCCCGCGGCGCCCGCCGCGGCCTCGGCCACGATCCGGGTCGAGCTCGACAAGCTCGACCGGCTGGTCAACCTGGTCGGCGAGCTGGTGATCACGCAGGCGATGCTGGCGCAACGCCTGAGCGAGCATGGGCTTGGCGGCACGTCTGAGCTCAGCAGCCTCGAGAACCTGACGCGCGAGCTGCAGGACAGCGCGATGTCGATCCGCGCGCAGCCGATGAAGACGGTGTTCAGCCGCGTGCCGCGGATCATCCGTGAACTGGAATCGGACACCGGCAAGCGCGTGCGGTTGCAGGTCGACGGCGAGATGACCGAAGTCGACAAGACCGTGGTCGAACGCATCGGCGAGCCGCTGACGCACCTGATCCGGAACGCGGTCGATCATGGCCTCGAAGGTCCGCAGGAGCGGGTCGCGGCCGGCAAGACCGAGGAAGGCACGGTTCGCGTCGCGGCCGAGCAGCGCTCGGGCCGGATCGTGATCACGGTCGAGGATGACGGCCGCGGCATCGACCGCGAACGCGTCCGCGCCAAGGCGATCGAACGCGGCATCGTCGCGGCCGACACGCCGCTCAGCGACGAGGATATCGACAATCTGATCTTCGCGCCGGGTTTCTCCACGGCGGAGAAGGTGTCGAACATCTCCGGGCGCGGGGTCGGCATGGATGTGGTGCGCCGTAACGTCCAGGCGCTGGGCGGACGCATCGGCGTCAGCTCGCGCTTCGGGCTTGGTACCAGCTTCACGCTCAGCCTGCCGCTCACGCTGGCCGTGCTCGACGGCATGATCGTCCGCGTCGGCGATCAGACCTTCGTCATCCCGCTCGGCAACATTGTCGAAAGCCTGCGCGCGCAGCAGACGCAGATCTCCTATCTCGGCGACAATGCGGCGCTGCTCGACGTGCGCGGCGCGCAGCTTCCGGTGATCAACATCGGCGCTTTGCTCGACATCGACGGAAAGTCGGAGCCCGACGGCACCGTGATGATCGTGGTGGAATCCGATGCCGGGCCGGCCGTGATCATGGTCGACACGATCGAGGATCAGCGGCAGGTCGTCGTGAAAAGCCTCGAAGCCAATTACCAGGCGATCCCCGGCGTCTCGGGCGCGACGATCCTGGGCGACGGCCGCGTTGCGCTCATCCTCGACGTAGAGGGCGTGATCGGTGGCTGCCGCCGCCGTCCGGCGCTCGCTGCGTGACCGCTCACGCGACTTTCGCCGGCGATCGCGCGGAGCTGGAGTCCGCGGACTTCCAGGCTCTGGCGACCATGGCCTATGAGGAAGCGGGCATCCTGCTGCCCGACAGCAAGCGCGAGCTCGTCCGCTCGCGGCTGATGCGGCGATTGCGCCATCGGCAGATTCCCTGCTTCGCCGATTATGTGCGGCTGATCGCGCGCGATGCCCAGGAACGCGCCGCTGCCGTCGATGCGCTCACCACCAACCATACGAGCTTCTTCCGCGAGCAGCATCATTTCACGCACCTTGCCGACGACGTGCGCCGGGAAATGATCAAACGCCTGCAAGCGCGCGAGAAGGTGCGGATATGGTCGGCCGCCTGCTCGAGCGGCGAGGAGCCTTATTCGATCGCGATGACCTTGTTGGGTGCCGACCGGAAGGCGGCCGAGGCGATCGCGGCGACCGACCTGCGGATCCTTGCCACCGACCTGTCGACCACGGTGCTGGAACGCGCCCGTCTGGCGCAATATGCCGCGCAGGCGACTGCGAGCGTGCCCGATGCGCTGGCGCGTGTCTGGGTGAAGACGCGTGACGATCGTTCGGCGATCGATCCGCTCTGCGCGGAGCTGATCCGGTTCAAGCAGCTCAACCTGATGGGCGACTGGCCGATCGCCGGCCGGTTCGACGCGATCTTCTGCCGCAACGTCATGATCTATTTCGACGATCCGACCAAGGAACGGCTGCAGGCGCGGCTGGTCGAGAAGCTTGGCCCTCGCGGCTACCTCTATATCGGTCATTCCGAACGGTTGATCGGCCAGGCGGCCGCGCAGTGCGAGCCGATCGGCCAGACAATGTATCGAAAGAAAAGCTGATGCCGGTCCGCACCCTGGTCGTCGACGATTCACCGACGATGCGCGTGGTTTTGAGCACGCTGCTTTCCTACGATCCCGATATCGAGGTGGTCGGCACCGCCGATTGCCCCGCGACCGCGCGCGGCATGATCAAGGACCTCAATCCCGACGTGCTGACGCTCGATATCGAGATGCCGGGCATGGATGGGCTCGACTTCCTCGAGAAGATCATGCGACTGCGCCCGATGCCGGTGGTCATGGTATCGACCTTGACCGACCGGGGCAGCGAGGCGAGCATCCGCGCGCTCGAATTGGGCGCGTTCGACGCGATCCCCAAGCCGCTTTTCACCCAGGCGCGTACCGGTGATGGCGGGCTGCTCGCCAAGACGGTCAAGGCCGCGGCGGGAGCAAAGGTCGGCCGGGTCGATCTCGCCGCCACGCCGCCGAGCGACTACCGCCCCAAGGCCGACAGCGTGATCGCGATCGGCTCTTCGACCGGTGGCGTCGAGGCCTTGCTGCACCTGCTTCAGAGCTTCCCGGAAAATTGCCCGCCGACGCTGATCGTGCAGCATATGCCCGTCACCTTCACGCGCAGCTTCGCGGCGCGCCTCGATCGCTATTGCCCGCCCAGGGTGGTCCTGGCCGAGGACGGGCTGGCGCTGAGCCCGGGGCAGGTGATCATCGCCCCCGGCGGCGACACGCATCTCGTTCTTGCCGCGGGCCGTCAGCGTCGCTGCCGCCTTATGGAAGGCCCGCCCGAATCCGGGCATCGTCCTTCGGTCGACACCTTGTTCAGCTCGGTCGCGGTCTCGGGTTTCGCGGTGGCGGCGGGTGCGATCCTTACCGGCATGGGCGCGGACGGCGCCAAGGGCCTGAAGGCGATGCTCGATGCCGGCGCGCGCACGTTCGGGCAGGATCAGGCGACTTGCGTCGTCTATGGCATGCCGGCCGCCGCGCACAAGATCGGGGCGGTCGAGGCGCAGCTTCCGCTGAGCCGGATCGCGTCCGCGCTGTTGGGCGTGTGCGCCGCATGAGCCTGTTGTCTTCGATCCAGCCTGATCAGATGCGCCGCGTCACGATCGCCCAGGGCGACAGCGTCGCGTCGCGCGATCTCGACCTGATTTACACGACCGTGTTGGGAAGCTGCGTCGCAGTCTGTCTGCACGACAGCGCCGCGCGGGTGGGCGGAATCAACCATTTCCTGCTGGCCGATCCCGCGCCGATCAACGGCGAAAGCGGCCAGCTGCTCAATCGCTATGGCATTCACGCCATGGAACTTCTGATCAACGAGATGATCAAGCGCGGCGCCGCGCGCGAACGGTTGCGCGCGCGCGTCTATGGCGGCGGATCGATGCGCCAGGGGCTGGGCGACATCGGCACGCAGAATATCGCTTTCGCGCGGCGCTTCCTTGCCAACGAAGGTATCCCGATCCTCGGCGAGGATGTCGGCGGCACCTCCGCGCGCAGGGTCGAATTCATGCCGGCTTACGGCCGGGCGCGCTGCAAATCGATTCAGGGAATGGTGGCCGAACAGCAACCTGTTCCGGTCAGTGCTCCATGTGGTGATGTCGAGTTGTTTTAATCAAAAATAAATATAGCATCTGGCAAGCAACAGATTGCCAAGATTAGAGGCAGTTATGGCTAAGAAGATTCTTACGGTTGATGACTCCCCTAGCATGCGAATGCTATTGAAATCCGCTCTTCTAGAGCAGGGATTCGAGGTATTCGAGGCTGAGGATGGGGTCGATGCGCTCGAAAAGCTCGACGGTGCTGAGCCGGACCTGGTCATTACCGACATCAACATGCCGCGCATGGATGGCTTTGGCCTGATCACCGCGCTGCGCGATGGCCGGGTGCGCAGCAGCCTGCCGATCCTGGTCCTCACCACTGAAGCTTCCGACGAGAAGAAGGCGCGTGCCCGCAATGCCGGTGCCACGGGCTGGATCGTGAAACCCTTCGACCGCGACAAATTGGGCGCCGCCATCCGGCGCGTCCTGCACTGAAACAGCCCACGGGAGTAATGTGATGTTGCGTCAGCTTATCACCTTTGAGATCGGCGACCGCCGGCTCGGCATCGACATCATGGCGGTGCGCGAGATCCGCGCCTGGTCGCCCGCGACGCCATTGCCGAACGTGCCCGCCCATGTCCGGGGCGTGGTCAATCTGCGCGGCGTGGTCCTGCCGGTGCTGGATCTGCGCCGCCGCCTCGGCTGGGGCACGACCGAGCCGGGCGGGCGCCACGTCATCATCGTGGTCCGCGTCGCGGGCCAGCTGCAGGGGCTCATCGTCGATGCGGTGAGCGATATCGTCACGCTCAACACCGACGATATCCAGCCCGTGCCCGATGTCGGCGAAGCTTCCGCCGCGGCCTTCCTGGAAGGCATCGCGACCGTGAGCGAACGCCTGATCATGATCCTTGGCCTCGAGCGGCTTTCCGAAGCGAGCGCTCCGATGGCCGAAGCAGCCTGATCCGATCTCAAGCAGGAACGACAATAGAAATGGCTACCAAGGTCCTCGTCGTCGACGACTCCCTTACGATGCGCGCGCTGATCAGCGGTGCGCTTGAAAAGATTCCCGGTATCAAGGTCGTGGGCACGGCCGAAAGCGCGGACGAGGCGCGCCGCGAGGTCGAGCGGCTGACGCCCGACGTGATGACGCTGGACGTCGAAATGCCGGGCATGAGCGGCATCGAATATCTTGAAGAGGTGATGACCCAGCGGCCGATGCCGGTGATCATGTTCTCGGCGCGCACCGATGCGGGGGCCGAGGCCTCGATCGAGGCGCTGCGTCTGGGCGCGATCGACTGCTTCCCCAAGCCCAAGGTCGCGACGCAGGACGAGTTCGGCAAGCTGCTGAACAATATCGCCAAGCGCCTCAAGACCGCGACCGCCACGCCGACGCAGCGCGTCGCGTCGATCACCACGCCCGTCGTCCAGGATTTCAACTGGAACGGCCGGATATTGGCGATCGGCAGCGACGAAGCGGGCATGCAGGCGTTGTTCGGGCTGCTCGGAAGCCTGCCGGAAAATTGCCCTCCGACGGTGGTGGTCCAGCATCTGCGCCCGGAACTGCTCGACACGTTCGCGGCGAAGCTGACCGATCACGTCCGTCCGCGCGTGGTGCTGGCGGAAGACGGGCTGAAGCTGGAGCAGGGATGCATCTATCTCACGCGCTCGGACGATTTCCACATGATCGTCGACAAATGGCCCGACGGCATGATGCGCGTGCTGCACCGCGATCCGGTCGCGGGCCATCGCCCGTCCATCTCGCTGCTCTTCGCGTCGCTGTGCGCGGCCAAGGCGGAGGCGATCGGCCTGTTGCTTTCGCCCACGGGTGAGGACGGCGTATCGGGCCTGCGGGCTATGCTGAATTCCGGCTGCTATACGGTGGCGCCGACCGGGCTGCTCGAAAATGTCGAGTCCGACGGAGCGTTCAAGCTGCACAAGGGGGCCGCCTCGCAGGCGATCCCGCGCGAGACGCTGGTTCAGGATCTGATCAAGCTGTGCAGCAAATGACGGCGGCCCCGAACGACCCGCTGATGGGTGCGGTCATCGAGGAGATGCGCGACGTGGCGGATCGGCTGTGCCGTCTCGCCTGCATCCTGACCGGCGATCCGCAGGTGATCGCGAACCATTTCGACGAGCTGCAGTCGCTGGACCTGCTCACCCAGATCCAGCGCACGCTGGCCGACGTTTTGAGTCGCACTGGCAGCGTCGACGAGCGCCTGTCCGGAATGGGCCTCGAGGCGCTTGCCGAGCGGCTGCGCGACCGCGCACTGCAGACCGCGGCATGAACGCGCCCGCGCTGGCGGGCAGGCCCGGAGCATTGAAGGCCCCGCATTTCGGCCAGCTTTCCCGCGTGGGATTTCTGGCGCGGGGCGATGTCGGCCGGCACCGCTGCCTCGATGCCATCCTTTCACTTGTCGATCCCGAGGCCGGCCTGCCGGCATGTTTCGACCTGTTCACCGCCGGGGCGGCGCTTGTCGCGCGAACGCCGTTCGACCTGGTCATGGCGTGCCGGCGCCCGGTGGATCGCGTGAGCCCGCAGCACGAGCGCTGTTCCGACGAATTGCTGCGCGCGGGGCCGCCCGTCCTGTTCCTGCCTTACCAGTCCGCGCCGATCCGTACCAAGCGCGTGCTGCTGATCTGGGACGGCTCGCGTTCGTCGATGGCCGCCGCGCAAGCCGCCCTTTTCATGCTGCATTCGGCAACCGAAGTGATGCTGCTGGATGCGCGCGCGGAAACGACCGGTCTGCCGTTCGAACGCATCGCGACGCTGGTTCGCGATCATGCCCCGCGGGCGCGGCTGGACACGACCCGGATCGAACTCGGCAGCGCGGCCTCGGTGCTGGAAACCGCTGCCTTCGTGCGCGCCGATTATGTCGTGATGGGCGGCTATGGCCGCTGGAACGCGCTGCCGGACGTTCTGTACGGCGACGTCGAGGCGCCATTCCTGCGCAGCCGGATTCCGTTCCTGCTCGGACAATGAAGCGGCTGCCGGTCGGCAAGCTTCACCAGCGCAGATGGATCAGCCCTGACGCCGGAATCATGAAATCGATCCGGTCGCCGCTTCGCTTCGGCCGGACCTTGCCGCGCGACGTCACGACCTCGACGCGCGGCAGGGTCTTGCCTTGCGGGAGAATGCTGAGCCGGGCCGCATTCGATTCTTCCCCGTTGATCTGGAAGGAAAGCGACCGGTCGCTGGTGCGGTCGCTCGCCATCAGGAAATGGTCGCAAAACAGCATGAACGGCGCGCCCTCCACATGGTGGAAGCAGCGCCCGGCGAAGATGAAGGCCGCACCCGCGCCGTAAATCTCCTGCCCGACCTGACCGGCCTGATCGCCCCCGACATAGAGATCCTCGACCGGGAAAGAGAGTTTCCGGTCGACATGGCCGTTGCGCGGCTTCCGGCAGATCAGGTCGGCGGGAAGCGCGTCGGGATAATAGAACCAGGCGCGGTCGAGCGCGTACCGGCAATAATCGCTCACCATCAGCCGCACGGCGGGGTCGAGGTCGGGACCGCTATCCTTCATGTAACGCTCGAACGCGGTGAAGCTGTCGAAGCATTCGTAGAGCGCCAGATAGGGCGCATCATGCAAGCAGGTCACGCCGAGGAAGGTGCGGTAATTGCGCGCCGGGCCGATCTCCGAATTCCAGATCACGCTATTGTGGAAGAAGCTCGCCAGATAGACGTAGCTCTGCCGGAGATAGGTTTCCTCATTGGTGATCCGCCACAGCCGCATGCAGGCGGCCGCGCCATAAGCGGTGAGATTGGCCTGATAGTTGAGCTCGAAGCGCATGCCGCGCGCGGCATCGATCGCCTTGCGCGCTTCGGCCAGATATTTGGGATCGTCGCTCAGCTCGAACGCGACGAGCATCAGATAGGCATAGATGCCTCCGACATCGGTCTGGCCCAGGCCCTGGTCGTCGCGTGCCTGCTGGATCACGCTGAAATCGGTGATCTTGTATTGGATCGGCCATTTATAGTGGAAATGGCGCGCCGCCTTGATCGCAAAATCGAGCGATGCGTCGAACAGGCGCCGCGCCTTGGCATCACCTTGCTGCGCCAGATGGCCGAGCCCGAGCAGCGGATGATAGAGATACCAGCTGTCGATCGCGTCCGGATCCTTGTCGTCGCCGACGTTGGGCAGATAGCGCCGTAACGTACCCAGTTCGGGGTCGAAGAAGCGCTCCAGCCCGGCGTGCAATTTCTTCTCGATCGGGAAAGGCCGGCCGCGCCATTTCCCATAATCGTGCAGCGTCGACAGGGTGACGATCTGCACCATCGAATCCGGATATTCGGTGGCGGTATAAGGATGGACGTAGGTGTGCCCATAATGGCGGATCGTCGCCTCTGGCGCGGTTGCCAGGTCCTGGGCGGTCTGCTCGGCACGTCCGACCCAATCGTGAAATTCGGCGACCGGCTTGTCGATCAGCCGATAGGCGCTTCCCAGCATCTGGAGGAACAGCCGTGCGGACAGTGCTTCGTCGCGCGGTGCATCCCGATGGAAGACCAGCACCGCATCGGACATCGTGATCTCCTGCCCCTTGGGCAGCGGATTGATCGGCGGCGTGCCGCTCTGCGGCGGAGTCGGCGGAAGATAACCGAGTTCGGGCCATTCGCCGCCGACCGCACCGTCGGGCTTGGTCTGGGTGGCGTTGAAATAGGAATTCAGCGCGGTCAGATTCTGCAGGTAGAGCAGGCTGCCGGGCGTATCGCCTTCCAGGCGCCAATAAAGCAGGCCGGCATTCAGCCCGCGCTGCGCCGCCTGAACATTGCCGCGCGCCTTCAAGGGATCGTCATCGGATCCGAGCGGATAAAGGTCGCGCGGGAGATGGGGGATCAGCAGATCCTCGGCGGGGCAGAGGCTGCTCGTGATCCGGATCGTCGGCAGATTGGTTTCGTCGGTCGCGAAGCGCACTTCGTGCCGCCCACAGGCGCTGGTCAGCCGGACGCGCAATGCCTCGCCCTTGCGCGCCCGCAGCCGCCGCGCGGTCAGTCCGCCGGGCGCGTAAGCGGCCCGCACGGCAAGTCCCGCGCTGTCGCGCCGGATGATCGCCCACAAGGAATCGCGTCCCAGCGCCACGGTGACGGCCCGACCGGCGCACTCGAACCGCCCGATCTGGCGCATGCGGCCTTTCTTCAATTCTTCGCGCAATGCCAGCACGCAGGGGCTCGCACCGGGAATCGCGACGGCTTCGATCGGGGAGGAGGTGTCTGCCATGAAGCGTCCGAACGCCGGATCAGCGGATCGGTTTCAACGCAAAAAGCCTAAACTATATTAGTTTTCAATGGCTTGGAGCGCATCATTTGCGCGAGGCGGGTGCGGCTTGAGAATCGCCTTCTGCTTATCGGCCGCTCAACCAGGCTGCTTCGGTATGACGCTTACCTTGCCGCTGCTTTCGAGCGTGGCCAGGCGCAGATCGGACGGGTGCTCGCATTGCTCCATCCGGATCGCCTCGTGCAGGTCGTCCTCGCTCAGATTGGCGCGCCGCAACGCCCTGGCATCGACCTCCCCGTCTTTCACGACCTGGATCGGACGGGACTTGACCAGCCAGGCGAGCGCGCCCCAGCGCATCGAGACCAGCGCGAGCAGGCGATGCAGCACGACTAGGGTCAGGGTCGCCGCCGAGGTAGGAAAGACATCGGCCTTGCCGGTCATGATGCGGCTGATGTTCGAGCCGACGATCAACGCCACGATGATGTCGAGCGGCGAATATTGCGCGAAGGTGCGCCGCCCCGCGATGCGGATGCACACCACGCCGAAGACAAAAAGCAGCACCGCGCGAATGCAGAGCTGTTGGGTGTCGGCCCCCTCATCCGGGCCGATTAGCTGGCGAAACCAGGACATGCGCCATGAACGCGATCCGGGCGGAACGGTTTCAGCCGGGAAATGCAGGCCCGGACGCCTCGCCGCGGCGGAGCCGGGCCGACCGTCTCAGGCAGTCGTCAGAGTCTCTGTCCCAGCATCGCCTCGACCTCGGACCGATAGTTTCGGCTGATCAGCAGGCGGGTACCGTCCTTCAGCACCACATCGAACTCCCCGTGCGAACGCCGTTCAAGCGTCGCGATCGACCGCAGGTTGACGAGGTTGGACCGATGTATCCGGACGAACTGGAACGGATCGAGCCGGCTGGCGAAGGTGGCGAGACTGGCGCGGTAGAGGAACTCCTGCCCGCCGGCATGCACCGTCACGTAAACGCCGGACGCTCCTACCCAGTCTATGTCCCGTGTCATGATCAAACGCGTTTCGTCACGGCTCTTGATCACGACCCATTCCCAGATCGCGCCTGGTTGGGAGCGCTTGGTGATAAGGTTGACCAATTCGGGTCCGAACGCCCCTGATTTGTCCTTCCGCGACGATCGGTTGCACAGCCGCTGTTTGATCCGCTCGATCGTCGCCTCATAACGCTTGTTGCCGAACGGTTTCAGCAGATAGTCGGCAGCGTCGGCGTCGAATGCCTTGATCGCGAATTGATCGTAAGCCGTCACGAAGACGGTTAGCGGCATCCGATCGAGACCGATCGCATCGATCACCCCGAACCCATCCACGCCGGGCATCTGCACATCGAGGAAGACGAGGTCGGGCCTGGTCTGTCTGATCAGTGCGATCGCGGCCGCGCCATTCTCCGCCTCCAATATCCGACCGACGTCCGGATCCGCTTCGAGCAGATCGACAAGCCGTTCCCGCGCGGGCGCTTCGTCGTCGACGACCAGCGCAAAAATGGATTCAGGCTTCGATTTTACCGGCATCGATTCCTGTCCTTAGCGGGATGCGGATCGCCACCACCGTGCCATGGCTTTCGCGCGGCGAAATCGCGAAACGGTCGCTTGCGGGGGTGTAGAGTGCCTCCAGCCGCTCGTGCGTGGCGCGCAGGCCAAGTCCGGAGCATGTCTCCATCCGCCAGCCCGGCGGGAGGCCCACGCCGTCGTCCGCCACGTCGATCCGCAATTGATCGTCCGTCACTTGCGCGGAGATGGTGACGGTTCCGCCCGATGGGCGGCTTTCGATGCCGTGCCGGACCGCGTTTTCGACCAGGGGCTGGAGCAAAAGCGACGGCACCATGGCGGACAGCGCCGCAGGATCGATGTCGATCTGGAAATCGATCCGCTTGCCGAACCGCAATTTCTGGATGGCGATATAGCGGTCGAGCAGCGCCATTTCCTGCGCCAGCGTGATCTCGGTGCTGCCGTGTGATTCGATCGACCGCCGCAGCAACATGCCGAGATCCTCGATCATCTCCAGGACCAGGTCGGGATTCTTCATCACCTGCGATGAAATCGCGTTCAGCGCATTGAACAGGAAATGCGGTTCGAGCTGAAGCCGAAGCGCATTGAGGCGGGCTTCCACCAGGCCCCTTTTCACCCTTTCCAGCTCGATCCGGCTGGTGAGGAAATCGTTCTGAAATCGGAACGCCTGCAGCATGGCGGCATAGGCGCAATAGGTCCACCAGCTGCCCCATAATGCGTAGGTGAGATAGGCCTCCGTCTTCAGCGGGTTCCAGTAGATTTGCGGAAAGGGGAGGAAGAGCAGGCCGCGCAGAAGAGTGTCCATCACCGCAAAGGGGATGCTCAACAGCAGGTGCGCGAGACACAGGCTGGTGACGCTCGTCAGAACGGCGCCCAATTTTCGGTTGATGAACAGGATCAGCGGAGTCAGCAGGACCCAGGTCCAGGCTTCGATGAGCTTCCCGAGCACCGCGATCCAATGGAAGTCGACGATATAATCGGGCACCACCTGGAGAAGGCCCACCGCGGTCCAGCCGAGGAATATCACGATCGCCAACGGCAAGCGTCCGCGCCACATCGGCGGGCTATTCCCTCCCGATGTTTCTTCTTCGTCCATCCCGTTTGCCACGCGGCCCGGGCCGAAGAGCCTTGCGAGGCGACGGCGCGATGTTCGCGCTGCCGCAGGCCCAAACTCAGCCCATGGCTCGTCTGCCGGAGGGGCGGACGGACGGCTCATATTCCGGGCGTCGGCGTCAACGTGAAATGGTGGCTAACCGGCTGAACGTCGCGGTAGAGATCGTTTTCCAGTTTGCGGTCCAGCGCTTCGATCGTGTCGGGCGTGCCCGGATCGAGCTTGTTGATCTGCATGCGCATGCGAACGAAGTGCGCTTCGACGCGGTCGCGGATGGTCCACTGCGCCCTTTGCGCCTGGTCGCGCATCGGGGTGTGATAGTCGGCCAGATTGATGCCCGCGGCGAGGTCCGTGTCCGAAAAGGTACCGATCGCCTTGCCGTCAATCGCCAGCGCATACTGCCCGGGCTTCAAGCCGGTGACGGTCAGCGGCTCGTCGTTCAGCGTCCGCTGGATATCGCTGATCGCCATCAGCCGTGCGAAAGTCTCGTTGTCGCGATCGAACGGCAGGGGCAGGGCGTTTTCGACGGCATTCCATTCCAGGCCGCGGCCCGATGCCTTGGGCGCGTCGACCGTGGCGTTGCTGGCGACAACGACGCGCATTTTCGCCGCATCGATTTCCACCGCCGATACTTGGGCGGGCGCGTTCCAGCCCTTCAGGAGGGCGGCGGCCATCACCCAATGGATGATCGGCTCGGGATGGACACGGTCGGGGATGAGGCTGCGCGCGACCGAGGGATCGGCGGCATAAGCTCGCCGAAGCGCATCGACGACGGGCGCGTTGAAATCGACATAGGTCGCGCCGCGTGCCCGCGCCATGTCCTGGTCCAGGGCCGCGAAATGCTGCATCACCAGATTGTAGCCGCCGGGAAACCCGACGGGACGGGTGACGTCGTCGAAGGCGCTGGGGCCGATCAGCGTCACCCGTGCCTGCGGCGCCTGCTCGTGAATCGTGTCGAGCAGCTTGCCGTAACCCGCAGTATAAGCCGCGGTCACCTTGTCGTCAGGGCCGCGATAATGACCATCGTTCATGCCCAGCATGATCGTGACGACGTTGGGCTTGTAGGGAAAGACATCGCGCGCGAGCCGTTCGCCGATCGGCCCGCCCCAGCCGCCCGCAACCGTGTCGCCGCCCACGCCGGACGTGACGAAGCGGACATGCATCCGCGGGAAGCGCGTCGCGGTGTAGAGCTCGACCCACTGCGTATAGTAATTCTGCTCGGTGATGCTGTCGCCGTAGAAGACGACCGTGTCGCCATCCTTCAAGGCGAAAGGCGCGGGTTCGGCCGCGTGTGCCGCCATCGGCATGAGCGCCGCCAGCGCCAGAAGAGGCGACAGGGCATAGCGAAACATTGATCCTTACTCCTTCACGCTGTGCTGCCCAATTCAGGCGAACAGCTTTTCCTCGCGGGCGAAATTGATGAACAAGGGCAGCCACAGACCGTCCGGGCTGCCCGGCCGGACACCGGCGCCGAAGCCGTGCCCGCCATGCGCGAACAGGTGCGTCTCGACCGTGACCTTGGCCGCCACCATGGCATCACGCAGCCGCACGCTATTGGCCACAGGAACAAGGCCGTCATCCTCGGCATGAACCAGGAAAGTCGGTGCCGCCGCCGGCGTGACGTTGAGATCGGGCGACCATTCGCGAATTTGGGCCTGTGTCGGCGGGCCGCCGAATAGCGACGGCGCCACGCCTTCATAGGCATAGGCCGGATCGACGCTCTGAACCGGATAGATCGGCGCGGTCAGCAGCGGCCGGGCACTGAGCCGGTCCGTCGCGTCGACCGGGGAATAAAACGGCGCCGAATGGCGCGCGGCCAATGTCGTGGTCAGGAAGCCGCCGGCGCTGAAGCCCATGACTCCGACCCGTTCCGGATCGACATGGAAGCGGGCCGCATTGGCGCGGATGACACGCATCGCGCGCTGGGCGTCGGCCGGGCCGACACTGGCGGGATCTGTCCACCCGTCCCGAGCCAGTCGGTAGAACAGCACGAAGCAGCTGATCCCGGCCCGGTTCAAGGTGCCGACGATGTCATAGCCTTCATGCTCGAAATAGTTCCATTCGAAGCCGCCACCCGGGATGATCAGCATGGCCGATCCGTTCGGCTGGGCCGCCGGCAGGGCGATCATATGCGGCCTGGTGATGCCCTTCATGCGCCGGCTGCTATAGGCCGCTGGATTGGACGAGGTCTGCTCGATCACCGGGGCCATTTCGGGATGCAGGGCGCCGGAGGGCGGATGCGGCCAAAGGTCGATGACCTCACCCGCTCCGCCCGTCGCCCGCTGCGCGAAGCCTGCCGTCGCCGCACCCAGGCCCAGCGAAGAGACGCCCGCCAGAACGACGGGGAATTTTACCAGATTGCGGCGCGACAGATTCATCTGAAAATCCCCTCCATGGCCCATTCCGGCCTGATCCTTGTGACGTTCCCGTTTTCCGGGATTGTTCTGTATTGCTTTGTAGCAGCGGAAGCTGCCCCCCGGGTTCGGGATTGTTTCGAATGAGGGCGATGGGATTGCAGAGCGGACCGGAGGCGATGCAAGACGGAAATGCGGGGCGAACCGTCGGCGCCGAACCCGGCACGCGCGACCGTGACAACCTCGCCTGCCACCAGGCTCGCTATCCCAGGCGATAGAGTGCCGCGCCGTGCGGCGGGATGGTCCTGGCGAAACGGCCGCTGACCGGCGTCAGCGTGTCGCCCGTCCACAAATCCCGGACCGGCAGCGTGCCGGCAAGTCCGAGATGTCGCAACGCGATGCCGACCTCCTTGGGTTTGTCCGACGTGTTGAACAAGGCGACATAGAGGCCATGTCCCGCCGCCGGGCGCGCCGACCAGATGTGCGTGCCATCCTCGATGAAATAGGGCTTGTTGTGCGTGCTCGCCTGATTGACCGCGAGGACCTCGCGATTGGTGAGCAGGGCTAATGTCTCGGGCGTCAGGTGGCGCAGGTCCCCGCCCATGATGAGCGGTGAGCGGGCGATCGCCCACAAGGTCATCAATGTCCGCTGCTCGTCGGGCGTGAATTTGGTGTCGCGCGCGCCCAGCGCCAGCCGCCCGAGCGGCAGCATGTCGGCGTCCGGCCAGCTGTCCGGACCGGCGAAGCGGTTCCAATTCTCCAGCCGCACGAACTGCGCCTCGAGCAGGCGCCAGTCGTCCCAGAAGTCATCGCTGATGCGCCACATCTGGGCAAATTGACGGACATGCTCGCCGCGCGGCACTGGCGTTTCGCCGGGCGAAAGGCTGAGGATGATGGGACGCCCCGTTGCCTGGATCGCCTTGTGCGCGGCCTCGATCTCCGCGGCATGCGCATCATAGGGCCGGCTCATGTCATCCATCTTAACGAAGTCGACGCCCCAGGACGCATAAAGCGCGAACACGCTGTCATAATAAGCCTGCGCGCCCGGCTTGGTCATATCGACGCCGAACATGTCGGGATTCCAGGGGCAGATGCTGCTCGTGTCGGCGATATCCGCCGCGCGATAGGATGTGCCGAGGATTGGCAGGTTCCGCTTCACCGCAAGGCGCGGGATGCCGCGCATCAGGTGGATGCCGAATTTAAGTCCCATGGCGTGGATATCGGCCGCCAGCGGGGCGAAGCCTTTTCTGCTTGCGCTTGAGGGAAAGCGGTTTGGCGCTGGGAGCAGCCGGCCATGACCGTCCATCGTCGGCTCCGGGTGCGCGCTATATTCATAGCTGGACGCATTCGGCTCGTACCATTGGATGTCGATCGTGAAGATCCGATACCCGAGCGGCAGCAGCTTATCGCGCATGATCGCCGCGGTTTCGCGGGCCTGGGCTTCGGTGATGGTGGTGGCGAAGCTGTTCCAGCTGTTCCACCCCATCGGCGGGGTGGGGGCGAGCGGCGCCCGCTGGGCCTTGCGCGTCGCGGATCGTGCGCCCGCCGCATAGAGCGCCGCCCCGGCGCCTGCCCCGCTTTGTAGAAGGCCCCTGCGGCTGATGCCCTGTCCGAGTGCCGGTCGATCCTTCTTCCCGTTCGCAGTCACGCAATGTCTCCGGAGTTTGAATTATGGCGAGGAGGCCTGAACCGGGACCGGGTCAGGACCGCTTTGCTTCGTTTGTCCAAGCGCCGCGCGGCCCGCGGCACCTTGCGCACTGGAACCCAGGCGGCATCGATGGCTCAGCCCGCCGGCGGGAAGGCCAGCGACCGGCTGAAGAAGGGGATCACCACATCGCGCAGCCGCGTACGAACACGGTTGGCGTGATCGCCATCGTAGAGCTCGAAACTGTGCGCGACATGATAGGAATCGAGGATGGTGTGGAGCTTGATCGTATCGGTCTTCAGCCCGTCCTGATCGCCGACGTCGATCGCGATCGCCCGATATTGTTTCAGGTTTCCGATATATTGATCGACGAACGCCAGCGGGGCGTTCGCCGCCCATTTCGCCAATATGTCGGGGCGGGCCGTACCATCCTTGACCGGCAGATCGAGATAGAGCGGCGGGTTGGAAGGATCGGGCGACCAGGCTGCGGCGACCGCCAGCTGCGCCTTGAGCATGCGCGGCAAGCCGCTCGCATCGGCGGGGGAGTGGAGCGCCGCGAGCTTGGCCTCGTTCGCCGGATCGATCGGTCCCGCCTCGCGCGGCGACATGCAGCACGGGCTCATGATGTAGAGCACGCCGAACATGTCCGCATGCTTCATTCCGATCCGCGCCGCGCCATAGCCACCCATCGAATGGCCCGCGAGGCCGCGGCTCGCCCGGTCGGCGATGGTGCGATAATGGCTGTCGATATAATGCGGCAGATCGTAGGCGATGAAGTCTTCGAAATTGCCGGTCGTGGCCGAGTTCGAATACATCGAGCCGTCATAGGCATTGCTGGCATTGGGGAAGACGAGGATGAATTCCCGCGCGCCTTTGGCGAAGTCAATCTGCGCCGATTCCGCGATATTGTCGCCATGCACCCAGCGGTCGGGATCGTAGGAATAGCCGTGCAGCACATAGACGACCGGATAGCGCCGGCGCGGGTGCGTGGCGTAGCTCGGCGGCAGGATCACATAGGTTTCGCGGTCCGCCGATTCCCCCGCCAGATTGCCTTCGAGCGAGCGGCCGTGGACCATGATCCGCTGGACGACGGTGGCGGGAGCACTGCTGCTGTCCTGCGCCGCGGCCGCGGGCGAAGCCGCTCCGGCGGCCGCCGGCGACAGGATCGACAGGAGTATCGCGGCGGCTGCGGTGTGCAGGTGATGGCCGAGCTTCATTCGTTTCTCTCCCTGTCCGGCCGATCCCGCCGACATCCTCTCGTTTACAGTCCCGGATAGAGGTTGGGGGCGCCCGGCGTCGGACGGTTGCGCCGATGCGCGGCAGCCAAACGGTTCCGGTCTATATCCGCCCCTTTTCCATGCCCCGGCTGCTCGACCAATTGCCCGCCCATCTGAGCCCATTTTCTCACAGATTTGCGGTTTAATTTGTCAGAGTAATAACAACGGGCATGACATCGCGAAAGGGCCTTTCGGCACGATCCTTCGCGCCGAATGTCGGACAAGTTTGACTAGGTCGCTTCCGCCAGCGCTTCGAAATCGGATGTTTGATTACAGCGCCGTAGGTGGCGAGGGGCAAGGGCAGGTTAGGACCGGCAGGCCGATCGACGAAGTTGAATTGAGCACCCAATCCATCAGGCGAGCCGTAGCCGAATTAGACAGTCATCCGCCGGCTTCACCACGCTCACAGGCCGTCGCTCACTCGTTGAGTAACGCGCGCTTCGCCACGTCTTCGAACACGCGCAACAATCCGGACCGAACCTCGTGAGAGAATACGTAACAAAACGAAAATATACGTGATTACACGAAAGGCGTTGACGTTCGAGGTTTGATGTATTACGTGTTTCAACATCATTCGAGGAGATCAGACATGAATGAACAAGGTGCGATCATAATCCCATATGTCGACCTGAGGCGATTCACTGAAGCGACGCGGACCGAAATTGCCGATTACGTGCTCGCGTCATTTGGAATGGGCGTAGGCGAGGCGATCTCTGATGACGAGGAGGGAGTCGCTAAGCTCAGCCTGAGCGACGCGAAGGTCTTTCTCAACAACTGCAACGACAGGTCGATCGCGATCCTCACCGACATCGTCGCACGAGATGGACGCTTCTTTCTGTCCGACATCGGGAAATTGCTGAATCGCACGCCTGATCAGCTTCGTGGGGCATGGGCCGGGCTGACGAAGCGCGTTCGTACGGTGACAAAGGATCCCGAGGCGGTCCTTTTCAACTGGTATCGATCAGGCGACGATGATTGGCGCGGCGTCATGGGCTCGCAGACCGTAGCTTCAATGCGCGTTGCACTCGCCGAACGGAACTGATTGTCATGAGCGAGCGGAGCACGACGACCCATCGACGGCACACCATCATCGCTACGCGAAGCGGGGACGTTTGGCGTGCGCGCTCTTTCCGCGGAAAGACGCCGACCTCGACCGTTTGCGTCGCAGCGGGAGAACTGGACGCAGTCGATTTGGTCCGCGCCGAACTTGATGAAGGTTCGGCGCGCGAGGTGGCGGCGCGTGGTGCCAACGGCTTTCCTACGAGCGGCCATTTTCTGGAAGCGTTTGAAATTGTTCGCTGTGACATCTCGCAGAACCAGTTGGCCATGCTCTACGCTCACGCCGATGCGCCGGACCAGACTATGACCGCGACCCAGCTGGCGGCAGCCGCCGGGAAGCCGGGATATGAATTTGCCAACCTTCAGTATGGGAAGCTTGCCAGACTGATTTGCGAAGAGATGGATTTCACGCCGCCTCAGAGGCGAGCGGACGGTGCGCCGATCTGGACCTTCGGCCTGGCCGTGGGCGCGGATGATAGGGAGGAGCTCTCGAACACCGATCCAGAAATGAGCGGAGAATGGCGCTGGCGGCTTCGGCCCGAGGTGTCGCAGGCGCTGACTCAATTGAAGGATAAGAAATGAGCAAGCCAGGTTTCAAGCACGGACGGGATCTGACGGCTGCGATCACGCATGTGGTGTCGTCGGGGCCAGTTGACATGGCGGTCGCCTATTGGGGCAGCAAGGCCTGCGATCACCTCAATCTCCCGCAGGATCTCGCCGGCTATCGCATCGCATGCGACGCCTATTCCGGCTTTTGCAGCCCGGCCGCAATAAAGGAACTGCTTCACCGAAATGCCCAGGTCGTTGACGTTCCGCTGCTTCATGCAAAGGTCTATTTGTCCGGGCGGGGTGTCGTATCGGCATCGGCCAACGCATCAACGCGAGGTTTGAGCGGGGCGCCGGATTCATCATTTGGTCTTGAAGCGGGCATTTTCGATTGCGAGCTGTCGCATCTGGACAAGGCGCGTGACTGGTTTTCCCACACTTTCAAATCGGGGCGCACCGTCACGCTCGGAGACCTCTCTCGGATCGAAGAAGTCTGGAACAGGCAGCGTTCGACTGTTCAGCTTAGAACCTCGCTGATGGAAGCCATACTCACGCGATCCAGCCTGTTGGCAGATCGGGCGCTCCGGGTTTCGGTCTATCGTGCCGAGGAGCCCAGCGACGAGGTCCAGAATATTTTCAAACGGACACCGTATTTCGACGCGAAGAAGTGGAGCAGCACAAGCAGCTATCCCTTCTTTTGGGGCGAAATGCCCAAGGTCTCTCCCGGCGACGTGCTCCTCTGCTTCGAGCTGGATGGCGGTAAGGTCATGTACGAGGGTGTTTGGACCATCCTGGACCGCGTAGGGAATGGCGAAAAGACGGTCTGGCCCGTTGCTTTGACCAAGCTGAGTTTTGTGCCCCAACTCGGGCCTGTTAGCGAGGTGTGCCGCCGCACGACGGAGGCAGTCCGGACAGGAGCGCTGCGCCCCGACGCGGGCCCGATTTCGCTGACCGAATTTGCGGCGGCCATAGCGGCTCCGGACATGCAGGCGTCGCATCTCGAATGTATACAAAGGGACAAGGCACGAGAGGCGTATCGTCTGTTGGTACGGCATGCGCCAGAGCTTGGACTGGCGGTGTCGTATAAGTCTGGTCACGTTCCGGCCGTGCGCTTGCACGACGTTCGAGGCCGTTACCTCTTTTCCTTCATTCCTAACAAGGATGACCTGCTGTTTTACGTTCGCAAACCGGCCATCAAGGCTGGTGGGTATCTCGCGGAGCAGGCGCGCTCCCTCGGGCTTAAATCGCAGCAAAATCGGAGCGGCGAGGAGACACTGCGCTTAGAGGACGCAATTCAAGCGGGACGTGTCATAGAATGGCTGCGGACGGTGATGCCGCTGTAAAAGTCGATCGCACCCGGATCGGCTGGCTCGATCTGGTTGCCCAACCGAAGGCCGCAGGCAGCGATGGGCTGCAGCGGCGAAGGGGCGGCCAGGCCATCTCATTCCGTTCTGAGTTGCCCTCCGCTGCCGCTCGTATCGCACTCCGAGCGAGCGCAGCCACTCCGTCGGCGGACGCAACGAAACGCCGGTCCCGATGCCAAGCTGCCGCGAGACGTGCCAACCGGCTTGATCCGGCCGGCGATCGATCCTTATTGCTCAGCGAAGCGGGATCTGCCTGATGAGCGAACGAGATCCCCAGCAGAGTGTGGTGCCACATGATGCTTCCGCCCTAGTCACCCATTACCGGCCGAGATTTTGTATCTTACACAAAGTCGGCAAGGCTCAAGTTATTTGGGGTGACGTTTTCGAGCCGTATCATGGAGTTGATCGCGCCAGAGCCTGAGCCAGCAAACATCAGATAGAGGTCGTGTCCCACCTCGGCCTCAACAACGGCCTGTCCCGCGGACGTGCTCACCAGTGCATCCGCGGCGGCCTTTGCGGAAATCGCGTCCGCGACCGGACCTGCATCGCGAAGTGACATCGGGTGAAAGGGTAACCATATTTGGTCGATGCCGTGCGTGAAGTCGGTGATGGTGTCGACCTGTCCGGACGCGAGTTCGCCAGGCTGCGCATCCACGACATCGAACTTGAAGATGTCATGCCCCGCTCCGCCCGTGAGCAGGTCCTGGCCCGGACCCCCATCGAGAAGATCATCGCCGGCATCGCCCCCCAGAGTGTCGCTTCCGTCACCGCCGTGGAGTTCGTCATTATCCTGACCACCCCGGAGATCATCGTTACCACCTCCACCGTATAGCGTGTCGTTGCCCTTGTTGCCGTTAAGATGGTCATTCCCGTGAAAAATACCGCTTGGATCGGTCGTCGCGGCATCTCCGTAAATGAGATCATTGCCTGCGCCTCCGTAGAGACGGTCCGAGCCGCCATCGCCGATTATGGTGTCGTCGCCAGCGTTCCCGTTGACGTAATCGGAGCCGGAACTAGCGTAGATTGAATCGTTGCCGTCCGGCGCACCAGCGACAGCAAATTGCGAATTTCCATAGATGTGGTCGTTGCCGATTCCACCGAGAAGGGTGTCGTTCCCTCCACTAGTACCAACCGGGTCATATGGATCGTTGGGAGCTTGGCCTCCATTGATCCAGTTCGCGCCGTCGTCTCCCACAACGAAATCGTCGCCGCTGCCGCCGTAGACAGTGTCGGTCGTGGACGGACCTCCACTCGCATATATAGAATCATTGCCTGCGCGTCCGTTCGTCCAACCCGCGCCCGAGCCGATTATGCTGGTGTGAATCTCATTTGAGCCCTCACTGCCTGAGATATTCAATTCCCAACCCGGCGCTGAATAAGGAAGCGGGTATTGCACGCGGACGTTCTCGAAATTCGAGATCGTCAGATGTGAGATGCCGTCAGTTGCCTGACCGGCCTCCAGATCGATATTCGCGCCTAGGGTAATGTCATGGGTGTCCCACTGGAGTTCATCCGTACCGGCGCCCGCGTCGATCGTTGGATTGCCAGGGAAGAAGGTCAGGTCCTCCGCTCGGTACGTGTCGTTGCCGTCTCCCAGCGAAACTTGGTCGTTACCGCCATGGAACGTGACGCCGTCATCACCCGCGCCGGTGGAGATCGTATCGCTGCCCCGTCCATCTGCAACGGCGTCTGGCCCGCTGCCGCCGACGACCTTCCAGCCGGCGAACGGTCCTGAAGTCGTAACTCCGATTAGGCTACCGGTGAATGTGCCGCCCCCCTCAGGAAGCCAGATCTCCTCCACGTTGCGGACATCGGCCACCGCGGTGAAGACTTGGCCGTTGGCAGCTGAAGCATCTACGCCGATCGTGATCTGGGTCGTGGCGTAGGCCACCATGTCGAGGGGGCCGTGCCAGCCGCTCAGGTCGAGAATATCGTGACCGCTGCCTCCATCGATGCTTGAATAGGCCTGATTTCCAAGTGGGGGATGATCCCACAGGATGATACGGTCGTCGCCGTCACCGGCAGCGATCGTATCGATCCCGCCGGACCCATTGATCACATCGCTGCCGGAGGTTCCGAGCAGATTGTCATTGCCGCTGGTGCCGTTGATGGTGGCCATTCACTGTCCAGGCTTTTTGAGTTGTAAGGCCCGTAAGGGTTATCCGAACAGCAAAAGCAATTGGATCTGAATCCGCTATGATAGGCAGCTACGCGGCGAGCAAGTTAGGCCCCCAAAGAGAGCTTCTTTTCCTTCCCGAGATGGCGAAATTTGAGCCAGCCCTCAAATTGGGGGCCTTTTTTCAAAATGCCCCGGAAAAGGCCCCCAGTTCGGCGCGATTCTGATCACGCACGGGCGGCCATTCTCGGACATCTGCCAAGATTTTTGGCGGATTTCCGGTGGTTTAGCAACCTCGGATGAGTGTCTGTGAATCGGGGAGTGGTGCCCAGAAGAGGACTCAAAATGGGCACCTAAGTAGCGATCTTCGAACCATAAAAAGGTCGCGTTGATCACCGGCAACAACAATAACAGCAATATCGCTACGGGCCAAGCGTGTCGTCGCCATTGGTCCAAAGGCAGGAACTGGGCCGCTAGCAGACCGGCCGCTTTCGGATGCCACCCCGCCATAGTTGCCATTCCCGCCACAGGTCGCTGCAGCAGCTTCCGGCCCAATTTTGCAATCGAGCAGCGATCCGCCACATCGCAAAAGCCCGCGTTTGTTCCGCCTACGTTGCATCGGAGCGGTATGGCCGCTCCGATGCAAAGGAGTGCTTTTGACGCGAGGTTGGACGTCGCCCGCTCCTCCACCACATCCGCTTGGCAAATAGAGTTGAACCGCCCGCAGCGCCAATGAACAGTTTGCGCGGTGCGGCAACGCTTCGCAGCGGAGGCTCAGGTCAGGAGCCCATCCGGTGTGTGGTTCCGAGGGCCCGCCACCGCCCTCGCTGCGGCCGCCCGGGCGGGCACTGCGGGAGGATAATCATTGTCATTGTCGGCGAGTTTATGCGGAGCGGTGCGCCGGCTGAAGCGCACTTGCACCTGCTGCAACACGTTTGAATATATTCGGTCGTCGGCCATCGATCTTTTCCTCGCTCAGTCCCGAGCTTCCGGCATAGATTCAACTTTGGATGATGGCTTCCACTGACCGCCGGGATGTTTGATCATCTCGACGCCACAAATGGTGCAATCCGTTACGAAGCGGCCATTTTGCCACCGGCTCGCCTCGAGGTCGGCGGAATGGTTACCGAAAAGCGCATGCCACCTGCTCATCATGCGCGCCCTCCTTCGTTGACCCAGGTCATCAGGTCGTCTTGGAGGTCGGGGTTACCTCTATCGGTGTTGGCAGGGCCGCGCCCATGCAATGGCGCGTTGGAAATCAGCCAATCGGCGCTGCCTCGTATTTCTGCTGAACTCGCCCGATGGTGGCCGCGGCCGCCAACCATCTGCACCGATGCGTGTTCTGGGTCATGATGCTGCGCCAATCGGGGCGCGTCTGAATGGAGGGACACGGTTAACTCCTCGCAACAAAGCGGGAGCCCAAAACCTCTCTCAGTCGCGTCCTTGCTCAGGAAGGGAGGCGCGATCATTGTTATATAGGAGGTGTGATGCGCAGATACTAGCTGCGCTTATCGGTCTCGCTTCGCTGACGACTGGCTCGGAACCGACGGACGATGGCCGCGTCCCAACCAAACCGCGCGGCCCTCAACACCGAGGAGAGCCGGAAGTTTCGCCTCGATCTGATCGGCGCGAGCAGGGACCAGACCAACCTGCCGCCGTACCAAAGTTCCCTGTCGCGGAGCGGGTGGTCCAGCTCAGCAACGGCTACGGCTTTTTGGTCGTCATCCGCTATGATGTCCCGACCACTGAGGATGTAACCGTGACGAAAGCTGTAGAGCCGGTAGAATGCCATGCATACACTTCCACGAAATACTTAATTCGACAACGCGTCGGACACGTCGACGGGCCCAAGGCCTTGGTCATCGTTTTCGCGCTGCGCGTTTCCTCCGGGGTGAAAATCGTTACTGTAAAAGATGTAGACTGTGTGAACTTTGGCCCTGCACCTTAAAGTCGACGGCGTTGCTCCACCGGTCTGGGTCGACCGCGATGCACTGGCCGCATATCTTATCGCCTCGGCGCGGGCCTCGCTGATCCCCAAAACATCCGTCCCTTCATCGTCGCGCTCAAGCGACCCGCCCGCAGCGTCGAAGAAGTGGCGCCGGCATTGCGTGAGAGCGCCCATCGCCGCTTTCGGCGCCCTACTTGCGACCGAAGCTCTGGAACTTAGCGGCCTTCGTAGGCTGCGTTACCGTGAACGATGTGGCATCGCGCGGTTAGTTGCGCCGGCATCACACACTTACGCCCTCCGGGCGTCGCCGACCGCCTGGGCGATCAGGATTGCGTAGGAATCCGCGAGCTTGAGATGAGAAGCCCGCGCGCCGTCAATGCTTTTCGCGGCCGCCTCGCGTTCCTCGGCCTCGCGGACTCGCCAGAACTCAAGTTGAGCTTCGTCGAAATAGTGCACGCTACGCTCCCATTACGCGGCGGGAGCTTTCCAGCGACTCTCAGGCATCGCTTGCCATTAGACTGCGACGATAACTGCGTTGTCTCACAGAAACGCCCCCGCAGCGAGTCTATTCGCCAGCCGAAGACCCACTTCGCGATCGCGTCCCCGAGCCAAAAATGTATCTGGAGGCAGGCCATCTCGAACTCTTGGCAGCGAGTTGGAGTTCAACCTTAGTCGCGTCTTGCTTACAAATCGTGGTGCGGTCCTGACCGGGCAATTAAGGAGCGTGCGAAGTCCGAGGACCGAGCGTGCAACGCAAGGGCGGCACACAGTGAATTCGTTGCACGCTACGCGGAGCTTGTCGCTCCGGCGCGCGGGACGCAGCGAGCCAAAAAATAGGCCGGTCGCAAAAGGATAGCGCCGGCCCAAGGCTCCTCCGCTCTCTTATATGGATTGTGTCCGAGCTGCGGAACGCCTGCGGCTCGCGAGGCCGATAGCGCCGAAACCCACCAGCATCATCGCCCAGGAGCTCGGTTCCGGAACGCTGCCAGTCGCGGCATCAAACGAAACCTGCTTGAGGGCGGTGAAGTTCACCAGCGCACCCGCGTCGGTGCGGAGGTCGGAAAAAGCAACGCTCGATATCATTTCGCCGGCGCCGGCCAGAATGTCGAACTTGCTGTTCGAGGGGAGCAGCTCATCGAGGAAGGTCTGGGTTCCGCCGCCGACGAACGTTACCAGAATGTCGAAATTGGTACCCGCGTTCTGGCCATTCGGCCCCTCGAGCTTGAACTGGATGACGCCGACATTGAGATCCGGATCGACCAGGATGTTGGAAAAACCGGCCTTGCCGATGCCGGTCACAGAGGCCACGCCGTTGCCCGCGCCCGCATCCAGCATGTCGCTCGAGCAATAAGTGACCAGGCTGGCAACCGGCTTGGTCGTGAGAGCCAGGCTGTTACCGGATCCCGCATTGTCGTTGTGCACGACATAATCATAGGGGGCGCCGCTATTAAGAATAACAGTGGCAGCATCTGCCGTCCCGAAGGTGCCAACGGCTATAATAGCAAATAATGAGCTTCTCAGAACGTTGGTCATCGTGCAGCCCTCTACTTGGCGGCAAAGAATTTTGTTGCCCTAAGGGACTACAACACCATGCTGACGAAAAATTGATCTAGTACATAATGTTGGTTGTTTTCAGGCGGTGGTGAAGATAGTTTTCATCAAAGCCGGCCACGCGCACGAGACCGATGGGATCGGTGATGCGCAAACTGCGGCGGCTGATTTCCATCACCCCGGCCTCGCGAAGGCGCCGGATCACGCGGTTGATATGGACCGGGCTCATGCCCAGCGCGTCCGCAAGCAGCAATTGCGACACGGGCAGCTCGACGGTGGACGATTGCAGGCCGTGGACACTCTGGAGCCTGACGTAAAGCTCGCACATCAGGGCTACTCGTTCTACGCTGCTGCGCCGGCCCATGCTCACGATCCACGCGCGCAACGTCGCTTCGTCGATCAGTTGTGCCGCATAAAGCGCGCGTCCAATCCGCGGCGACCGGTCGAGCATCTCTTCCATCGTAGGGCGCGATATGGTCGCGATCGACGCCTTGGTGATGGTCTGGATGCTGTGATCCATCTCGTCGAGTATGGCGATGTGCAGGTCGCAGCTGTCGCCCGGCAGCATGAACGACGTGATCTGACGGGTTCCGCTCGGCAGGATCTTGTAGCGGCAGGCCCAGCCCGACAACACCACGAAGACCGGGCCGGGGCGGTCGCCCTCGCGGATCAAGTCCCGCGCGGCGAACTGGCGTGTCTGGCTGGTCGAGGAGACCAAAGTGGCGACATCTTCCTCGCCCAAATCCGCCAATCCGGACAGCTTGCGGACGAAAGCGTTGACCATTGGCCATCATCCCACGGCAGGAGCATCATAGTATATAAACATCGGATAATGACGATTGTTGATGTAGGTTGCACATTCTGTCGCGTAACGTGGTAGACGACGCCAATCGTCGCTCGTCCGAACTCGGCGACGGGGAGCCGCCACGCTCTCGCCCTCGTCCGGGAGTGATCCGATGACGACCGATAGTTTTCCGCCCGATCGACCCGACTCGCATGGCCAGGTGGTACTGCTGCTTGCGGAAAGCATGCTGCACGGGTTGGTGGCCCGCGCCGTGGTACCGGTAACGGAGGCAATCGAGATGGTCGAAATCGCGATGGATGCGCGCGTCGAGATCGCCGATGCTGGCGCGGACGCCTCTCGCGGAGGGCGCGATGCGTTTGATCTGCTGGCGGAGATCAAGCTCAGCCTCGAAAATGATGTTCCGGCTCCCCCGGGCCCACCATCGGCTGACAAAGCTTGAAAGTGTAACCCCGATCAAAAGGGTTGTCGCGCTTCGGGCCTCTCCGTTGGGCGCTCATTCGTGGAGCGTAAGAGAAAAACCAGCTGGTCGGCAGGGGAACCGGCTGCTCGGGTAATTATGGGCAGAGAATGGCGGCCGCTCATGCGGTGAGGACCGCGATTTTGGCCGCCGGCATGAGCGCTGCGGTCGGCGGTCGAGTAGCGGGCGTCGAGGCCCTCTATCGCTGTGTCGGCAAGGATGATACCGATCATACGCTCCTACATCGATCCGTAGTGCGGGCCGATTCGCCGCCCGCTTTGTGGTCCGCTCGCGATTGAGCGGTACGTAGAAAGGTCGCACGCCTGGCTCCCTCTGAGACAATTGGGTTCATGGGAAACCCCGAGCACCTTCGGCTGGCCGTCGAAGCGGCGTGCGTCGCATTGTGGTCCTGGAATGTGGACGACAACAGCTTATCCATGGATCGGCGGGCGTTTGAACTCTGGGGCCTGACACCAGCCGACACCGTCGCCTTTGAGGATCTATCTGAACGTATCCATCCGGCGGACCGGGATCGCGTCCGGGAAGCGTTCATGGCGACGCGATCAGTATCTGGTTCCTACGAGATAGACTTCCGGATCATGCTTCGGGATGAAATCCGTTGGATATCGGCTCGCGGTCAGGGGGCAGACGCCGGCATAGTCAATCGCACCATGTTCGGCATCTTCCTCGACGTAACCGGCAGAAAGCAGGCCGAAGAAGGCCATGAACTGCTGGCAGGTGAGATGAGCCACCGGGTAAAGAACCTGCTTGCGATCGCGGGCAGCCTCACGCAACTGACGTCCCGCACGGCGCGCACGATCGTCGAAATGACGACGGAATTGACCCAACGCCTATCAGCCTTGGGCCGGGCACATGACCTCGTTCGCCCCTTACCCGGTGAGCAGGGAAAGGCGGCCCTGCTGGGCGATTTGATAACCGTACTCCTCGCTCCCTACGACGAGACGGCTGCTTTTTCCGGCAGGATCCGTGTCGCTGTTCCCCGAATGGGTGTCGGCGAACGAACGGCGAGCACCTTGGCTATGGTGATCCACGAACTTGCGACCAATTCGGTCAAGCATGGCGCCCTGTCTTCTGCCGCCGGAATGCTGGATATATCCGGCAAGCTCGACGATGATCATCTCCAACTGACGTGGGCCGAAACCGGTGGTCCCTCGATCCCGGCGGCGCCCGCCCATCGCGGCTTCGGTCTGAAGATGGTCGAGCGGAGCGTGCAGGATCAACTCGGCGGCAGTCTCACTTTTGATTGGCAAACCACCGGGCTTGTGGCCGCGCTCCGTATCGGCAAATCGCGCATGGCTTCGTAATACTCATCTCCCGCAGCCGGCGACGCGCCGAGGTCCGAACCGATGATCGGCCCTGCCTCAGTAGCTCTCAGCATGGTGCGAAGCGCCATAGCGCGTCTTGACATCGCAATCTGGCGGATCCGGAGCTTGGAAGCGCCTACCCACCGGGACGGCTGGCCGTATCGAATATCATTGTGCAGTCCACCAGAGGAACGAGATGCACTCGAACGCCCTGTACCTTGAAGTTCTGACGGGCCTCGGCGCGATCATACTCATGACCGCGTGGCTTCCCATGGTCCTGCGCAAGATGCCGTTGTCGCTGCCAATATTCTGCGTCGCTGCAGGGGCGGCGCTCTTCACTCTTCCAAGCCTTCGCCCGTTTGCTGTCCACCCCTTGGCATTCCCTCTCGCCACCGAGCGCCTGAGCGAGCTGGTGGTAATCGTCTCGTTGATGGGTGCCGGGCTCAAGATCGACCGGCTGATTGGATTGCGCCGATGGGGACTTACCTGGCGGCTGCTGGGGATCGCAATGCCCATCACCATCGTCTCGGTCGCCGCTCTCGCTTTCGGACTGCTGGGCATGGGGTTGGCCGCGGCCCTGTTGATCGGAGCGAGCCTGGCACCGACCGATCCGGTCCTCGCTAGCGACATCCAGGTCGGAGCGCCGGGAGAAGGGGAGGAAGACGAGGCGCGCTTCGCGTTGACATCCGAAGCCGGCCTCAATGACAGCTTGGCCTTTCCGTTCGTGAACCTGGCGATCGTGATGGCGGCCACCACCTCCTCGGCCAGCGACCTTGGTCCGTGGCTGATACGCGATATTTTGTGGAAGCTGTCAGCCGGTATTACGATGGGCTATCTGGTCGGGCGCGCGCTCGGCTATTTGACTTTTCACATCCCGAGCAGGGCGAACCTGTCGCGGACGGGCGACGGGTTCGTGGCTCTAGGAGCGACCTTCCTCGCTTACGGATCCACCCAGCTCATCGGCGGCTACGGCTTTCTCGCGGTATTCATCGCGGCGCTCGGTCTCCGGCATGCCAGCCGAGATCACCGATATCATACTCGTCTGTACGCTTTCGCCGAAGAGACAGAGCGACTGCTCATGATGCTTCTCCTGGTGCTGTTCGGGGGAATGGTCGCTCACGCCGGGCTCCTGGCTGGGACGGACCGCTGGACACTGCTTTTCGTTGCGGCCTCCCTGCTGATCGCTCGCCCGCTCGCGGGCTTGGTTAGCCTTAGCCGATCGCGGCTCCCTTGGCGAGAGAAGCTGGTTATCTCCTTCTTCGGGGTCAGGGGAATGGGTTCGATCTACTATCTCGCATTCGCTCTGAACCACGCGCGCTTCCCAGAGCCCGAGCGCCTTTGGAGCGTCACCGGACTGGTCGTTTTGGGTTCGATCTTCCTGCACGGGATCACTGTCACACCTGCTCTTCACCTGATGGATCGATGGCAACGGAGGCATAGGGGCCAGCTTTGATCTCCCGCGCGTTGGGTTAAGGCTGTTCGTGACTGTTCTCAGGTATCAAGCGCCTCTCAGCTCAAACCAATGTGACCCTGAGACTGAACGTCCATGGAGTAGAAAGGTAAGTCAGGAAAACAGCGACAGCTCGGAAAAAGTAACCCGACGCATTAGTGCCCAAAGTTTGGTGCTTGCCGGCCAGATGGCGGCACGCTCGGATTCGACCATTGATCATCGGAGCGACGCCGTCTTGGGAGCCAGCGACCATTGTAATTGTGGCAGAGCAATCCCACATTAAGCCAATCGCACCCCATGCCTTGGCGCTGGTGCGGCTGAGAGATGCTTCGTGCTCCCGCTATTCGATGGAGCCGAACCATGTCCGTCCATTTCCCCGATCCAACGCCCACCACGGTCGCTTCGTTGGATGTGCAGGTGCGCCGCATGTCCGGCACGCTGAGTTGCGACTTCGCCAACGGCAGCGTCGGCGAACGCCACAACACGTTCGAGCACCGCTCCAGGCTTTTGCGTCAGCTCACCGCGCGCCGCGACAGCGTGGCGGGCGCAACCTTGCCGGCGGCGCAGACATGAACCCCGCATCCCGCTCGATCGACGACGCCGTCAGCGCGGCGCTGATGGTCCAGTACGGCATCACCCGCGTGCCGGCGGACACATTTCACCTCGGCGAATGGCGCTATTCCAATCTGGATGATGCCATCGCACAGGCACGCCGGATCGCCGCCGCGCCCGGCAGATCGCGCTGATCCAAAGGGAGAGACCAACATGGCCAAAAGTCAGCGCAAGGGCAGCAAGGAAGCGCGCAAGCCCAAGAAGATCCAGCCGCCTAAGCCCAACGCGTCGCAACCATCGCTCAAGAGCGCGATTCCCGGCCTGCTGAAAAGCTGATCCCGCACCGCGCTCTCACCCTAAGGCACAGAAGGAAAACGATCATGTATCCATCCGCAGACCTGTGCCGCGTCCAAGAAGCCTTCCAGCGTCGTCGCGCCGAAAGCGCGCCGCTCGGCAACGTCCGCACGATTGCGCAGAAGGCGGCCGCCGCCTGGGCCGCCGAAGCGCTTTATGCCGAGGGACGCGAACAACGTCAGGCGCAGGTTCGCGCGTTTCGCACCAACGAGATCGAGAAGGAGCGGACGGCTTGCGACCAGCTCGACCTCGCGAGCAGCGAGAATCCCGATCGCGGACGCGCGGCCCCGGCGATGCCGCCGCATCCCTTGTGATATGCCCGCGGCTCCCCATCTCTTCTCTATCGCGCTTTCAGCCCGGGCGTGGCGTGACAGAGAGATAGCAGCTCCCGCTCGCACTTCGGAGACGGGACATGGTTGATCCGTCATGGCGCAATCCGCCGCATTTCACGATCTTCAAGACAGCGGCCGAGGAGGCCGCGGAATCGGAGAGCAAAGGCGCCTGGGAAAATGAGGGCGGTGCGAACGCCGGCCCGCCCGACGGCGAGGCACGGGATGTCCGCTCCCAGCCGGAACTCGACCAGGCGATCGAGGAGCTGGTGCTGGCGCTCTATTCGGAGGATGTCCGCCTCGGCATCGTGCGCGATCGCGATATCTTCGATACCGGCGGCGCGCTCAGCGCGCGTGGCGGAAGCCGCTATCATCATCGCGCCCGTGAAATACTGGCGAGCCTGGCGCATGTATCCGACAGACAGATCCTGCGGGCCTGCGCTGCCGAGCCGGCCGGGACGCCGCGTGGAGCCGCCGCGCGTGCCGAGTTGCGCCTACGCGGCATAACTATGCCCTGACGACCGCGTTTGCCCCTTTGAGCCTTGGCTCGAGGTGATGGCACGGGACCTCTCGTTAGTTAGCCCAAACTGGCCTTACGTTGCATCTATCGAACCAGCGCGGTTGGCCGGGACAAGCGGCAGCTTTGAGGATTGGCATAGGTCGCTGCGAACGGCCGCTACTAGGGCGCAAACCCGACGCTCGGCGGTCGCCGGCGCTAACCCCGCGCCTGCCAGGCGTCGCGCTCGGCGGTCGAATTGCTGGTCAAATCCGCCATGACCCTGTTCGCCCAGGTGATCCCACGCGCTCTTGAAACGAGCTCCGACCTTACGTCATTGGGCGAGGCTATGCTCTCCGAAGGCAGAGGTCACAGGTTCGAATCCTGTCGGGTGCGTCATACTTTTCAAGACTTACCGATAAGTTGCGGTCGATTTGGCCAATAAACGGCCGATAACCCCTTCGGAAATGGCTGCGAGCCTTCGGACGATGTGGCTCCCCTTCCTGGAAAAGATTCGAAACTCGTTTCGAGAGAACGCAAAAGAGATTGGACTACTGCTATCCAGCTATCGGTTCTTGGAAAGAGACGGCGGGTGGGGATTACACGGGAAATGAGTTCGCTACCGCTACGCTGCCGATTGAAACGAAAGCGGTCAGTTCGGATCCCAGCAAGACTAGGCGGCAGCGCGCATCGCGACGCGGATCGACTTGTAGGATGGCGTGCCGCTTGATGGGTCATGATCTTCCAGCGGGATCAGACAGCTCGCCCAGCTAATTTTGCCGTCGTTATCGCGCGCAACCCATCGGATGCACGAAGTGTCTTCGATCAGAGTTTTTACAATCGCGCCTGTATAATATTCAGTCGTTTGTGCATGATTGGCCATGACCTCGGCGCATCGGCAAAGCCTCCTCCGCTATGCGGCTATATGGGCAGCTTGGGTTGTGGTCGCGCTGGTCACAGCCTTCCAGACCTATGCCGCCGGTTTCGCGGGCGGCCCCCGGTTCGCGTTGGGGCAGGCCCTGCTCAATGGGCTGCTCTGGTATTCGGTCTGGTCTGTATTGACACCGGGAGTGGTGGCGGTTGCACGGGTGTTCGCCGGTGAGCGGCGACTGGGCCGCCTGTTCGCGATCCACCTCGCCTTCGGGCTCGTCTTCGCGGTGCTGCACGCATTGCTCTACAGCGCGATCAACGCGATCATCTATTTCCGCTCGCCCTGGGCACCATGGAGCAGCGCGCTGCTGCTGGTGAAGCTGACGACGAGCGTGCACGTTCATCTGATGATCTACGCGATCATTGTCGCGATCGTGCTTGGCGCGCATGCCTATCGCACGATGCGTGACCGGGCGATCGTGGCGGCGCGGCTGGAGGCGCGGCTCGCCGAGGCCGAGACGGCAGCGTTGCGCGCGCAGCTCCAGCCACATTTCCTGTTCAACACGCTGAACGCGATCTCGGCATTAGTGCCCGATCAACCGGTGCTGGCGCAGCGGCTGATCGCGCGGCTGGGTGATCTGCTGCGCTTGTCGATCGATCAAAACCGGTCCCAACGCTGCCCGCTCGCCGATGAACTGGATTTCACCGGCGCCTATTTGGCGATCGAGGAGGCGCGGCTGGGAGAAAGGCTGCGGGTTATCCGCGACGTCGCGCCGGAAATGCTCACCGTGCAGGTGCCGGCGCTACTGCTCCAGCCGCTGGTGGAAAATGCTGTACGTCATGGCATCGCGGCGTCGATCGGAGGTGGGGTGCTGACGATCGAGGCGAAGCCGGTGGGCGACATGCTGCAGATGCGGATCGCGGATGACGGAAGGGGTGCGAATGCGATCCACGAAGGCGTTGGGCTTGGCAATGCGCGGCTGCGATTACGCCAGCTTTATGGCGAGCATCAGTCGTTCGAGATCGACACAGCGCCGGGCCAGGGCTTTCGCGTGACGATCCGGGTGCCGCTTTGATCCGGACTTTGATCGTTGACGACGAGCCTCTGGCGCGCCGCGCGGTGCGTACCCCGCTGGCGGCGCATGGCGGTTTCGAGGTGGTGGGCGAAGCGGGGCACGGCGCGGAAGCGGTGGCGGCGATACGGACCCTGCGGCCGGATCTGGTCTTCCTCGACGTGCAGATGCCGGAGATGGACGGCTTCGCCGTGATGGATGCGGTCGGCGCGGAGGCGATGCCGCTGACCGTCTTCGTGACCGCATTCGATGCCTATGCGGTGCGCGCGTTCGAAGCCGAAGCGATCGATTATCTGCTCAAGCCGTTCGACGACCTGCGCTTCGCGCGCGTGATCGAGCGGATAGTGCGGCAGATCGCTGCGGGCGGGCGGTATGACGGCGCGAGATCGATGCTCGGCGTGCAGGCGCGGCTGGTGATACGCGGGCATGGCGGCGCGCGACTGGTCCGGATCGACGAAATTGACTGGATCGCGGCGGCAGGCGACTATGCCGAAATCCATGCCGGCGGGCGCATCCTGCTCCTCCACGAATCCATCGCCTCGCTCGAAGCGCGGCTGCCGGAGACGGAATTCGCCCGAATCCATCGCTCCGCGATCGTGCGGCTCGATCGGCTCGTCGAGGTGCGGGCCGGCACCCATGGCGATGGAATGGTGCGGTTGACCTGCGGGATGGAGTTGCGGTTCAGCCGGCGATACCGCGCGCCGATCGACCTTTACCTCGCCGGCTGATCCCGCCCGGCGATCCGCCAGTCCCGCCCGGCGAAAGCCTGTTGCGCCGCGATACCCGGCAGGTCTCCCTCGCGGCTCGATGAGGGAGACGGTCGATGCGCTGGGAACGTAGGCTGATGGCAGTGCTGGCGGCGGTCCTGCTCGGGATGGCGGTGCAGGCGCAAGGCAGGCTGGAGACGGGGCAGATCCGCTCCGAAAGCTTTGCGGGCAGCCGGATCGGGATTTCGCCGGTGCGCAACTATACCGTCTATCTCCCGCCCCACTATGACGAACGGGGCAGGCGTTTCCCGGTCCTCTATTTCCTCAATTATTTCTTCGAGGATGAGCGCGAACCCTTCGCCAGCCACGGCGCCAGGGCGCTGCTCGACAAGGCGATGGCCGAAGGCGTGATTGGCGACATGATCGTCGTTACCGCCGACTTCTCCACGCCCGCCGGCACTTCCTGGTACGTCAACTCGTCCGCGACCGGGAATTGGGAAGATTTCATGGTACGCGAGCTGGTGCCGCATATCGATGCGACCTACCGCACGCTGGCCAGCCGGGATTCGCGCGGGATCGCGGGCGACGGTCCGGGCGCCTATGGCGCGATCCGCTTCGGCATGAAGCACCCCGATCTGTTCGGCGCGGTCTATGGCATGGAGCCGATAGCGAGCGGTCCCAGTATCCAGCCGACGCACAGCCGGCCAGATTACGCGCTGTTGGCGCGCGCGAAATCGATCGACGAGCTGGACGGCTTCTCGCGGATCTTCACGTCGATCTACCAGGCCAATTCCCCGAACCCGAACCGGCCGCCTTTTTTCTTCGATCCGCCCGCGCGCGTGATCGATGGGCACGTCGTCGTGGACAGCGCGGCGATGGCGCGCTTCCATCAAGGATTCTCGCTTACCGAGCTGCTGCCGACCTATGCCGACAATCTGAAGACGCTGCGGGGATTGAAGTTCGACTGGGGCCGCCAGGATCCGGTCACTGACCATATTTATGGCGCGCAGGCCTTTTCCAACCGTCTGGTCGAATTCGGCGTGCCGCACGAGGCCGAGGAGCATGGCGGCGGGTTTCGCGACCGGCATTGGGGCGAGCGAGGCCGCTTCTATACCGACGTGCTGCCGTTCTTCGCACAGGCGCTATTGTTCCCGCCTCAATCGATTTCCACGGAACGCGGTGAGGCGCGACGTCGACTCCGGCATGAATGAGCGGGCGCTGCCTGAGCCGGTTCTGCCACGTCCGCTTCGCGCCCATAAGCGGTCGCTTAGGGTGGGCGATTTCAAATCCTGAAAAGCGCCACTTGCTCTTCCCTCGGTACGACAAAGTTGGAGCGAGACCAGCCGAATTCACGATCTAACTATTTGAAATAACCTAGGAGTCTCCCCCTCGAAAAACTCTTGCGGACTGTAACAGCGCTGTTACATCACTCGGGTGACCACCCCTTCGCGCACGCTCGGAACATTGCTTCTCGTTGCTGGTGACTTGCGACCTTCATCGCTCTGAAAGCCATGTCTGACGGCGCCGGCGCAATTGCTACCGGGGCGCCTTTGATGGCGCACCGAAAATCGATATTTCTACGATCTAAGCTGTTTGGCCGAAATTTAAGATCCGATCCGGCAATGGCGGCACAAGCCAACGCCAAGCTTTGTCGTCCTCAGCTGGCGGCGCCGATTGTGACCCTGATCGACTTGTAGGACGGCGTCCCGCTAGATGGATCATGATCCTCCAGCGGCACGAGACAGTTCGCCTCCGGGAAATAGGCTGCGAGCGATCCGCGCGCGATGGCATGTTCAATCACCGTGAACCCGTTGAGCGTACGGCCATTCTCCGCGCGGATGTCGATCCGGTCGCCATGGCGCAGACCCAGCGCAGCCAGGTCCTCGCGATTGGCGAAGACCACGTCACGACGGCCGGTCACGCCGCGGTAGCGATCGTTCAGACCATAGATCGTGGTGTTGTACTGATCGTGGCTGCGCACCGTGGTCAGCAGCAGTTCGTTAACCGCCCCGGTCGCTCCCTCCAGCGGGTGTACGAGGAAGTGCGCCTTTCCCTCGGGCGTGTTCCACACGCAGTTCGACGCGGCCACCGTCAGGCGGAAGCCGCCCTTACGGCGAACGCGCGCATTGAAATCCCTGAAGTCTGGGAAGACCGCTTCGATCGCGTCCCGGATGCGATCATAATCGGCGACCAGCCAGTCCCAATCGATCGCGACGTCGGGAAGCGCGGCCTTCGCGATCCCCGCCACAATTGCCGGTTCCGACCGGAGATCGGGTGCTGCCGGCCTCAATCGGCCGCGCGACGCATGGACCATCGACATCGAATCCTCGACGGTCACATATTGGGTTCCGGTTTCCTGTTCGTCGACCTCGGTCCGCCCCAGGCAAGGGAGGATGATCGTCTCCTTCGCGAGCAGCAGGCACGTGCGGTTGAATTTGGTCAGGATGTTGACCGAGAGGTCGAGCTTGCGGAATGCGGCGAAGCTGGCCTGCGGATCGGGCATCGCGACCGCAAGATTGCCGCCCAGCGCGATCAGCGCCTTGGCACGGCCGTCCTGCATTGCGCGAAGGGTTTCGACCGCGCCCCGCCCATGCGCGCGGGGGCTTTTGATGCCGAACCGCGCGTCGAGCCGCGCCAGCATGTCCTCGCCGGGAATCTCTGTGATCCCGACGGTGCGGTCGCCCTGAACATTCGAATGGCCGCGCAACGGGCAGATACCTGCCCCGGGCTTACCGATATTGCCGCGCAGGAGCAGCAAATTGGCGATCTGCTGGACATTGGCGGTGCCATGGCTGTGCTGGGTGATGCCCATGCCGTAGCAGAGGATGACCCGCTCGGCCGACCAATAGGTCTCCGCCATGCTCTCGATCGCGGCGCGGGTCAGGCCCGATCGAGTCACGATCTCTTCCCAATCCGTCGCCTCGACATCGTCACGCAACGCCTCGAGGCCGACCGTGTGTTCGGCGATGAAGTCTCGATCGAGCAGCCCCTTGCCGCCCGCGGCTATGTCCCGCCGATCAGCGTCGAGCAGCGCCTTCATGATACCCTTCAGCATCGCGCCGTCGCCACCGACGCGCACCTGGTGGTAGGCGGAGGCAAGCTCGGTTGCGTGTGGTGTGAGCATCTCGGAGGGATGCTGGGGCGACTTGAACCGTTCCAGGCCGCGCTCGCGCATCGGATTGGCAACAATGATCGGTACACCGCGCTTCGCGGCATCGCTCAACGTCGTCAGCATCCGCGGATGGTTGGTCCCGGGATTATGGCCGACGCAGAAGATCGCATCGGCCTGCTCGAAGTCTTCGAGCGTCACGGTTCCCTTGCCGACCCCGATCGATTTGGGCAGGCCGACGCTTGTCGCCTCGTGGCACATGTTCGAGCAATCGGGGAAGTTGTTGGTCCCGAATGCGCGCGCGAGCAGTTGATAGAGGAAGGCCGCCTCGTTGGAGGCGCGGCCGGACGTATAGAATTCGGCCTGGTTCGGATCGGTCAGCGCCTGAAGACCGGCCCCGATCCGGGAAAAGGCGTCGGGCCATTCGATCGGCACGAAGTGATCGGTCGTGGCGTCATAGCGAAGCGGATGGGTCAGGCGGCCAGCGGCCTCAAGCTGGTGGTCGGGCCAGCTCGCCAACTCGGTCGCGGAATGGCGCGCGAAGAAATCGGGGTCGACGCGCTTGGCGGTCGCCTCCCAGGTCACTGCCTTGGCGCCATTCTCGCAAAATTCGAAAGACGAGGTCTTCTTGGGGTCAGGCCAGGCGCAGCCCGGACAATCGAATCCGTCCGGCTGGTTTGTCTGCAGCAGCGCCAGGGCGTTTGCGGACGCTCCCATCTCCTCCTTGATCGCCAGGGCCACGGCCCTTAGCGCTCCCCAGCCGCCTGCCGGCCCTTGGTAGGGCTCTACGCCTGGCACAGTGCTTGTATCGTCCCGGTCCATAGTACCCATCGTTAGTCAGTGGCGGTTCAGTGCTTGCGGGACCATCACGGCGCGGTTCGCGGGTCTGGTCCTTCTCACACGGACGGCAGAAGCGGACGTCAAAAGCGCGGGGTGCGTTCAACTTTCACTCCCTTTTAGAGTTTGGCCTTTCGCCTCACCTCCAGCTGAGCGCGGGCGCGATATGCTGCAGAATGCTCTCCAGCACGTGCGCGTTGTAGTCGACGCCCAGTTGGTTCGGCACGGTCAGCAGCAGAGTGTCAGCCTCGGCGATTGCTTCGTCTCCGCGAAGCTGCTCGATCAAACCATCTGGCTCGTCCGCATAGGACCGGCCGAACACGGCGCGCATATTGTCGATGATGCCGATCTGGTCGCTGCTGTCGCCACGTCCGAAGTAGGCGCGATCCATGTCGTTCACGAGCGCGAAAATGGACCTCGAAACCGAGACGCGCGGTTCGCGAGCGTGGCCCGCCTCCTTCCAGGCTGCCCTATAGGCGCGGATCTGCTTGGCCTGCTGCACATGGAACGGCTCGCCCGTCTCATCGGCTTTGAGGGTCGAGCTCTGCAGGTTCATGCCGAGCTTCGCCGCCCATTCGGCGGTCGCATTCTGGCCCGACCCCCACCAGATGCGGTCCCGCAGACCCGGCGAATGCGGCTCCAGCCGAAGCGGCCCAGGCGGGTTGGGAAACATCGGTCGTGGATTGGGCTTAGCGAAGCCTTCGCCCTTGAGCAGCTCGAGAAAGATCTCGGCATGCCGGCGGCCCATGTCGGACTCCGTCTGCCCTTCGGCTGGAGCATATCCGAAGTGGCGCCAGCCCTCAATCACCTGCTCGGGCGAGCCGCGGCTGATGCCGAGCTGCAGGCGCCCGCCGCTGATCAGATCAGCCGAGCCCGCATCCTCCACCATATAGAACGGATTCTCATAGCGCATGTCGATCACGCCGGTGCCGATCTCGATGCGCTTGGTCCGCGCGCCCACGGCCGCCAGCAGCGGGAAGGGAGAGGCAAGCTGCTGCGCGAAGTGATGGACGCGGAAATAGGCCCCGTCGAGGCCGATCTCCTCGGCGGCCACGGCCAGGTCGATCGACTGCAGCAGGACGTCGCGCGCCGAACGCGCCTCCGACTGCGGCGACGCGGACCAGTGTCCGAACGAAAGAAAGCCAATCTTCTTCATGTCTGGTCCATGCATCGTTCCTGTGGAGCTGAAGCGGCGTCATGCGCCAGCAAGATTTCCCCAACGAACCGGCCGGCGAGCCCCCCCCGCGGTTAAATAGCAATCGATCGCACGCACATTGCCGGGCGCATTCGTCGGCAACCGCTGAGGGAATGCATGTCACTTCTCTCCAGCGATTAGCCCAGCCGCTCCGCATGCCAACGAATATGGTCCGCCATGAAGGTAGAGATGAAGTAATAACTGTGGTCGTAGCCGGGCTGCATTCGGCACGTCAGGGGAATGCCGGCGGCACTGCAAGCGAGCTCCAGCAGATCTGGCCGCAATTGTTCCGACAGAAAGGCGTCGGCTTCGCCCTGATCGACCAGCAAGTCAGGCAGACGTGCACCGCTTTGGATCAGTGCCACGGCATCATATTCCGCCCATGCCTCGCCATCGAGGCCGAGATAGGCGCCGAGCGCCTTTTCGCCCCACGGTACCCGGGTGGGCGCGACGATCGGCGCAAAGGCGGAAACGCTGCGGAAGCGATTGGGATTGCGCAGGGCAATGGTGAGCGCGCCATGGCCGCCCATCGAGTGACCGGTAATCCCCTGACGTGCCATGTCGGCCGGGAATTCGGCTTCGATCAGCGCCGGCAATTCCTGCTCGATATAGGTGCGCATCCGGAAATGCGGCGCCCAGGGCGACCGCGTCGCATCCACATAGAAGCCAGCGCCCTGACCGAGGTCATAGCCGGCATCGTCGGCTACGCCATCGCCACGCGGGCTCGTGTCCGGCGCGACAAAGATGATGCCCTGTTCCGCGCAGGCCCGGCGATATTCGCCCTTTTCGGTGACGTTGGCGTGGGTGCAGGTGAGGCCGGACAGAAACCACAGCACCGGCAGCTTCGCGCCGGGGGCATGGTCAGGTACGAAGACCGAGAAGACCATGTCCGTTTCCGTGGCCGCAGAGACGTGGCGATAAACGCCCTGCGTGCCGCCGTGCGCGCGCCAAGCCGAGACCTGCTCCAGCGACACGGCTCAATCCTCAGGCGCAATGGTGACGGAAATCCCGTCCAGATCGTCGCCGAATGTGATCTGGCAGGACAAGCGTGAACTGGCGACACGGTGCTTCGAACTGTCCAGCAGATCATTCTCATCGTCGCTCATCGGCGGCAGCTTGGCCGTCCATTCGGGCGCGACATGGACGTGACAGGTCGCGCAGCTGCAGCAGCCGCCGCACAGGGCAATCAACTCGTCGAAGCCGTTGTCGCGGATGATTTCCATCACGGAAAGGCCGGGCCGGCCTTCGACGTCGCGCGTCTCGCCCCCGCGCGTGGTGACGGTCAGCCGGGCCATCAGTAGACCGCCACGGAACGAATGCTCTTGCCGGCGGGCATGACGTCGAACGCGGTGTTGATCTCGTCCATCCCCATGACATGGGTGAGCATGGGGTCGATCTCGATCCTGCGTTCGACCGCAACGATCTCCAGTGGCCTCTTCGCCTCGAAGGCCAGCTCCGCAAGCGTCTTCATGAATGTCCCTCCACCAGACCGGCTTGTGAATGATCGCCCGCCGGAGATAAATAGGTCATTCGGAAAAGGATTATATCCTATTTGGGACAATGATGGGCCGCTGGAACGGCTTGGAGGAAGTGGCTGGCGACCGCGGACGCGGGAGTTCGTTCGCGCCGCACGCAGTTCAATGTTTCTCCATTCACATAGCGAAAGGTCGTCGCCCGCCTCGAGGCGCGTCTGCAAACAATAATGTTCAATCGAACGACGCGACGCGTCCGCCTAACCGATACCGGCCAGTCCTTTGTCAAACATTGCCGCCGGATAATCGAGGAACACCATGACCTTAGGACGATGGCCACGGTTCGGGCGCGGGGGGCGGGCGATATCAGCCGGAATTTGCGATGGCGTCAAAGGTTTGGCCATAATGATGCTTTAGCACCTCCTCGGCGCGGTCGGCGTCGCGGTTGATGCAGGCATCGACTATGGCGCGATGCTCCTCCAGCTCGTTGCGTTCCAGAACATGTTCCAAGGCCAGCAAGCGATAGCGTTCCGCGGCGTCGAATAGCTGTTCGCTGATGCGTTCAATCCATCGGCTGCCGCAACCGGCGATCAAGGCCTTGTGGAACTCCTTGTGCCGAATTTCCCATTCGCCGTTCTCAACTTGCTCGGCGTGCTCTCGCGGCGTTCGCGACAGGCGATGCAGAGCGAGCACGAGATTTTCCTCCCAGCTGACTTCGAAGCGCTCGATCGATTTCCGGATCGCCAACCCGTCGATCCAGCACCGCGTCTTGACCAACTCCTTCAGCTCTTCGCGGCTTACCGGCGCAACGCGGAAGCCTTTCTGCTCCTCGAGTGCAACGAATCCCTCGGAGAGCAGCCGATTGAGCGCCTCGCGAACCGGGCTACTGGCGGTATTGAAGCGTTTGCGCAGAGCCTCCGCCCGGATTTTTTCGCCGGGGCGCATCCGCCCGGTCAAGATATCCGCGCGCAATTGCTCGTAAACGGATTTCGTCAGTGTCGCGGCTTGGCGATCGCCAGTCCGATCAGGGGCGGGAGCCTCTTCAATCGCGAAAACTTCTGACTCGAGGGTCGCAGGCATTATGGATCCATGCTCCTTTGGCGTAACCTTCCGGTGCGGGAGGCAAGCGACTAGCGTTATGATATAGCCATTCCAGCGGCAAAATCGTCGAAATTTTCGATGCCTATGCCGAGTTGGTCGGCGGCTCGGCCGAGGTGTCGCTCACCCGATTATATCCACCTCGCTGTGTGATGCGAATGCACCCCCAGCCCGTTTGGTATAGACATGGCGAGATGCATGGGCGGTCGACGGCAAGGCCGATCACGCCGGGTGCGGCGGTCGTGCATCCGGCGATTTCCACCGGGAGACTCTCAAATCGGCTGGTCCCAATCCAATCCTCCGGCCCTCAATCGCGCGGCAGCGGTGCGCTGCGCGACGCGATCGAGCAGCGTTACCATCTCTTCGAGTTCGCCGGCTGGCACGCCTTGGGTGATGAACACGATGCGAGTCCGTTCGTCCTCATCCGGCCATTCCGGCAACCATGTCAGATTGTGGAGCAAATGCTGGGCACCCTGGATCACCGCGGGGCGGCCGGGTTCCTCGATAACATTCACGAGCCCTTTGACCCGCAGCAGGTTGGATCCGAGATGCTTTTCCAGCGAGGCCAGCAGCAATTGCAGCGCCTCGCGCGGCAGAGCGCTCTCGCGGATCAGGCTGAATGAGGCGATCGACTCGTCGTGATGATGATGCGGGTGGCCGTCGTGATCCCCCTCATCATGCGTCTGGCCGCAGTCGGTTCCGCTCGACCCGACAGCCAGCGCCGCGTCGATCCACGCCTTGGCCGCGCCCGAACTTTCCGCCGGATCGGCCATGGAGTGCAGCATGAGCTGAACCGGATCGACCAAGGGATCGTCCGCTTTCACGATTAGGGCGGCCCGATTGAATTTGCGCAAGCGGGTGATGAGCGCGGTCTCGCGTGCCTCGCGCTCCTCGGGCCGAACCAGATCCAGCTTGGTGACGAGAATGCAATCCGCGAGCGCGACCTGCCGCACGGATACAGGATGGTCCATGAGCGTGGTTTCGGCATTGACCGCGTCGACCGTCGCGATGATGGCGCCGACCCGGTAGAGACCCTCAAGCGTGGGCTCGGACAGAAAAGCCTGGAGGATTGGGCTCGCCTCTGCGAGGCCGGAGGTCTCGATCACCACCTGGTCGAAGGCGATCTCCTGTGCTTCGCGTGCATAGTATAAACGATTAAGCGTTTGGACGAGATCGCCGAACACGGTGCAGCACAAGCAGCCATTTTCGAGCACCATGATCGTGTCGTCGCTGGCCGTGGTGAGGGCGTGATCGATGCTGATCTCACCGAATTCGTTGATCACCACGGCGGTGCGCGCCATTGACGGATCGCGCAGGGTACGATTCAGCAGCGTCGTCTTGCCGCTGCCGAGGAAGCCGGTCAGCAATGTGACCGGCGTCCTGATATCCGCGCGTTCCGTGGGGCGCCCTTCGGCCGCCAGCTCCAAGCGGGTTGCCATACTATTGTCTCAGCTTGGGTTACGATGGTTGGGGAACAGTTCGGGCCTCAACGCCGGCTTCGCCATTTGGTATTTCGGCGCATATTCAGTGGTGGCCCCCAGCTCCTCGGCCGCGTGCCAAGCCCAGCGCGGATCGTAAAGGGCCCCGCGTCCAATGACGACGAAATCCGCTTCGCCGGAAGCGATGATGTCCTCGGCCTGACGCGGCGAGCCGATCAGGCCCACCGACATGGTCCTGATCTCGACTTCCTTGCGGATCTTGGCACCAAAGGGCACCTGATAGCCGGCGGACAGAGGAACCTGCTGTCGATGGTCAAGACCGGCAGTGGTGACGTCGATAAAGTCGCAGCCGATTTCCTTCAGCGCCTTCGCAAACACCACCGCCTCTTCCGGCGTAAACCCGCCCTCGACCCAGTCGGTCGCGGAGACGCGGATGCCGAGCGGTTTGTGCGCCGGCCATTCGGCGCGCATCGCCTTGAATGTCTCGAGCGGAAAACGCATGCGGTTCTCCAGCGAGCCGCCATATTCGTCGGTACGCTGGTTGGCGAGCGGCGACAAAAACTGGTGGACGAGATAGCCGTGGCCGCCATGCATCTCGATAAGGTCGAAGCCAATGCGCTCGGCGCGCGCGACGGCCTGCCGGTGCGCTTCGATGATGTCTCCAATTTCGGCTTTGGTCAGCGCACGCGGAGCCGGTAAGTCGCCGAACGGAATCGCGGACGGCCCAACGGTTTCCCAAGCGCCTTCCTCCGCCGTCAGTGCTTTGCCGCCGAGTGCGGGCGGCTGCTGTGAGCCTCTGCGGCCGGCGTGGCCGATCTGGATGCCGAGCTTGGCCACGCCATAGGTGCGGCAGAAATCGACGACCCGCTTCAGCGCGGCTTCGTTCTCGTCCGTGCACAAAGTCGCGCAGCGTGGGGAGATCCGGCCTTCCATCGAGACGTTGGTCATCTCGACCATCACCAGACCGGCGGCGCCCATCGCCATGCTGCCGAGATGCACCAGATGCCAGTCATTGGCCGACCCGTTGGTCGAGTTATATTGGCACATCGGAGAGACGACGATGCGGTTGTTGAGCGTCAGCTCGCGCAAGGTGATTGGGGAGAAGAGGACGCTGGTCATCGATGGGCCTTTCCTTGTGTAATTCGCGGGAATTCGAACATGCCGATCACGGACGCCGCTATGCGAGGCCGCTCGCGCGGGCTTGGTCGAGGGCCATGACGCTCCAGTCGCGATCGGCATCGCCGTGGGCGATCGCGCTCAGCAACCGGTCGCGACAAACCTCGGCGCTGGGCAGTGGGACCCCGGCCGCCTTGCCGGCAGCGAGCGCCAGATTGACGTCCTTGAGCGCGAGGGTCGCGGTGAAGCCGACCTCGTCATAGGCCCGATCGACGATGATCCGCGAATAGCTGCTATAGGCTGGGCAGGGAAACAAGCCTTCCGTTAGCACGTCCCGCATGGTTTCAGGATCGACACCAGATTTCTCGACCAGGCTGAACGCTTCGCCCATCGCCTCGATCGCGCAGGCCAGCACAAAATTGTTCGTCAGCTTGAGCAGCGAGGCAGCAGCCGGTTCGGTGCCGCCCTTGAAGGTCCGCGCGCCGATTGCGTCGAACAGCGGCTGTGCAAGCGCGGTAGCATCGGCAGGCCCGGCGGCGATGATACCGAGGCGGCCGGCGGTGACCATCGCTGGACGTCCGAGGACGGGTGCCGCCACCAGCTTCTGGCCCGCCGCCTGATGGGCGGCCGCCAAGGCGCGGATCGCCTCGATTTGGTGGGTGCCCATGGCAATATGGATGCCGCCTTCGGGCAGGCTGTCGATCAGCCCGCCGGGACCTTCGGCGACCTGCGCTAGGGCCGCGTCGTCGGCCAGCATGGTTATGACCATGCCATGCGCGGCTGCTTCGGCGACCGAACCGGCGACCTTCGCGCCCAAGCTGGCGAGCTCGGCCAGCTTTTCGGGGGTGCGGTTATAGATGAGCAGTTCGTGGCCAGCATCCAGGAGGCGCCGAGCCATGGCCTGACCCATGCGGCCGAGGCCGATGAAAGCAACCTTCACGAGCAACCTCCGTAATCATTAGGCCGTGTCAGGCGGCCATGCCAAAGTATTCCAGAACAAGGCGGCCAATCGCCCTGAGCATTGGGCATCAGCTGCGATCCAAAGCCAAGGTCACCCAGCGCTGCCCTGATTTTACGGCGGCGGCCAGCAAATAGAGACACCCAGGACCGATAGAAGAGCGGTTCATGACGCCCAGCCCCGACGCCAGCAGAATTCGGATCGCCGTGCAAGATTGAATCACATTCATGGCGGCGAGATTGTGAATTGTCTGTCAGAATCAGGTCGCCTCCTCTCCTGTCGCGATCAAGCCGACAACTGTGGTCGGACGCAATCCGTATGAATGTGATGCGGATTATTCACCAGACAACTTGGCCGATGCGACCTTATTTCCTCACGTTCACTTATGCTTGGCTCAGGTGAATGCTTCCCGCTTCTTCCTATCTCCGTCGATAAAACAGCCGCCTTGACATCGCAAGAAAAATCGACAGAATTGCCAAAAAAGGGAAGATTGACGAAATATCGCGGCATAATCATATTCTGGCGAAAGTGGCCTCTCCTCAGGAGCAGGGGCTGCGAACGCTTCGATCTCAGGGGTTTGCATGACGAGAAAAGCCAGCGCGGAGAAAGTGGCGCCTGTTCCGCCCAATGATGACATCGGTGAAGCTCAGCGGCTCGAGCTCTACCGGTCCCAGTTCCTGTTGCGGGAAGCGGAACAGCGCGCGAACGACCTATTCCTGCAGAACCTCGTCAAGGGTACGAGCCACCTCTCGCTCGGTCAGGAGGCGATCGCGGCCGGATGCGCGGCGGCCATGCAGCCTGGCGACCTCAGCTTCTGCACTTACCGCGGCCATGCGCACACGCTCGCGCGCGGCGTTCCGGTGGAGAAGGTGCTCGGCGAGTTGATGGGGCGCGACAATGGGCTGATGCGCGGCAAGGGCGGCTCGATGCACCTTACCTCCGTCGAGCATGGCGTGATGGGATCCTATGCGATCATCGGCGCGCATCTGCCGATTGCCTGCGGGGCGGCGTGGCGGGCGCAGTATAAGGGCCAGTCGGACGTTTCGGTCTGCTTCTTCGGTGACGGGACCACCAATATCGGTGCCTTCCACGAGGCGCTCAACTTCGCCGTAATCTGGAAGTTGCCGGTCGTATTCGTCTGCGAAAACAACCTGTACATGGAATATACGCCGATTTCGGAGGTGACCGCGGTCGAGTCACCGGCCGGCGACCGGGCCAGCGCCTACGGGCTGCCGAGAATTGTCATCGACGGCAACGACGCCGACATCGTCTACCGCACCATGAAGGAGGCGTTCGACAAGGCGCGGAGCGGGGAGGGGCCGTCGCTCATTGAATGCCTGACTTATCGGCATTCCGGCCATTCGCGCGCGGATCCGGCGAAATATCGCCCTGAAGGAGAGCTGGAACGCTGGAAGCTGCGCGATCCGCTCAAGATCTACAAGGATCGCCTAAGGCAGTTCAACATCGACGATGCCCGGATCGAGTCGATCGAGCAGGAGGTGCGGCGCGAGGTCGATGAGGCGACTGAAGCCTGCAAGGCAGCGCCAACGACTTCGACCGACATCCTGTTCACCGATGTCTACGCCGATGGAGGCTGGGCATGGCGGAACTGACCTATCGCGACGCGGTCGCCCGCGGGATCGCGCAGGAGATGGAACGGGACGAGGATGTCGTGTTCCTCGGCGAAGATATCGCCAAGGCCGGGGGCGTGTTCAAGGCCACCGTCGGTCTCCTGGAGAAGTTCGGCGAATTGCGCGTGCGCGACACGCCGATCTCGGAGCAGGCGATTCTGGGCGCCGCCATGGGCGCGGCGATGACAGGGCTCAAGCCGATCGCGGAGATCATGTTCGCGGACTTCATCGCAGTCTGCTACGATTACATCGCCAACGAATTCCCCAAGAGCCGCTATATGACAAACGGGCAGGTCAAATGCCCGCTGGTCGTTCGCGTCGGGAATGGCGGCGGTGCGCGTTTTGGCGCCCAGCACAGCCAGAGCATCGAAAACTGGTGCATGCAGTTCCCCGGCCTCAAGGTCGTGTCTCCCTCGTCGCCGGTCGACGTGGTCGGACTGCTGGCGGCGGCGGTGCGCGATCCAGATCCGGTGATCTTCCTCGAGCATAAGTCCCTTTATGCCACGAAGGGCGAAGTGCCCGACGGCGAGATCGTCGACACGCTGGGCACGGCGAAGATCCTGCGCTCGGGCACCGACTGCACGCTGATTGCACTTGGAATGATGGTGCCGCGTGCGCTGGCAGCCGCCGAGCAGCTCGCGGCCGAATCGGGCATCAGTTGCGAGGTCGTGGACGTACGTTCGCTTGTGCCGCTGGATACGCAGACGATCCTCGGCTCGGTGGCGCGGACCCACCGCGCGTTCACGATCGAAGAAAATCCGCGCGTGCTGGGTTGGGGCGCTGAGATCGTCTCGATCATCGCCGACGAAGCCTTTTACGACCTGGACGGGCCCCCGGTGCGGATCACGACTCCGCACATTCCATTGCCTGCCGCCGACATCCTCGAGGATCTCGCAATCCCCAGCGTTTCGCGGATCGTCGAGACCGTCCGTCGCTCGATGTCGAGTTAGGAGCGGTCATGTCGGGAACCAGTTTCGAGGGGCTCAACACGGGGCTTTGGATCGGCGGGAGCTGGCGGGAGGCAGCAGACGGGGGCCGCTTCGACGTCGAGAATCCCGCGACCGAGCAGGTCATCGCCTCGGTAGCCAGCGCGACCGTCGACGACTGCATCGGCGCAGTCGCGGCGGCGCAGGACGCGCTTGCACAGTGGGCCGCAACGCCGCCCCGCGTGCGCGGCGAAATTCTCCGCAAGGCCTATGAACTGATGGTCCGCGATGGCGAACGCCTGGCCCGCATCATCACGATTGAAAATGGCAAGAGCCTTGCGGACGCACGGGGCGAAGTCGCCTACGCGGCCGAATTCTTCCGCTGGAACGCCGAGGAAGCGGTTCGCATCGTCGGCCAGATGTCGATGGCGCCAAGCTCCGGAGCTCGGATACTCGTCCATCACAAGCCTGCCGGCGTGGCGCTGCTCGTCACCCCATGGAACTTTCCGGCGGCGATGGCGACCCGCAAGGTCGGACCCGCGCTGGCGGCCGGCTGCACCGTGGTGATCAAGCCGGCTTCGGCGACCCCCCTCACGCTCCTCGCACTGATGCCGATTCTCGAAGAGGCGGGCGTCCCGCCCGGAGTCGTTAATCTCGTTCCATCACGCGCGTCGGGCGCTGTCGTCTCGGCGATGCTCGCAGATGAGCGGGTGCGCGTGATTTCCTTCACCGGATCGACCGAGGTCGGCCGTACCCTGCTGAAGGCGGCCGCTGAAAATGTCGTGCGGCCGGCGATGGAACTGGGCGGCAATGCACCCTTCATCGTCTTCGAGGACGCCGACATCGATGCCGCCGTTGCCGGGGCGATGATCGCCAAGATGCGCAACATGGGCGAGGCATGCACGGCGGCGAACCGCTTCTACGTGCACCGCTCGGTCAGCGAGGAATTCAGCACCAAGTTTGCCACCGCGATGGCGAGCTTGAAAATGGGCAACGGGCTGGACGATGGCGTCGCGGTGGGTCCGCTGGTCAGTGCCGAGGCGCGTGACAAGGTCCATGCTCTGGTGCTCGACGCGCGCGGCAAGGGCGCAAGGCTGCTGACCGGCGGCGAGCGGGCCAACGGCGTGGGCTATTTCTACCCTGCCACGGTCCTGACCGAAGTTCCCGCCGATGCCGACCTCGTGAGCAGCGAAATCTTCGGGCCGGTCGCGGCGATCCAGAACTTCATCTCCGAGGATGAGGTGATCGAGCAGGCCAATCTCAGTCCCTATGGCCTCGCATCCTATGTTTACACGCAGGATCTAAGCCGCGGGCTTCGGGTGGCCGAGCGTCTCGAGGCCGGCATGGTCGGTCTGAACAGAGGGCTGGTGTCGGATCCAGCTGCCCCCTTCGGCGGCGTCAAGCAGAGCGGGCTTGGCCGCGAGGGCGCGCACGAGGGCGTGCTGGAATTCCTGGAAACCCAATACGTCTCGGTCAGCTGGTAGCGGAGCCCCAGGCATGGACATTTTGATGCCCCAACTGGGCGAAACCGTAACCGAAGGGACCATCATCAGCTGGCAGTGCGCGGTGGGCGACAAGGTCGCGTCCGGCGATGTCCTGTTCGAAATCGAAACCGATAAGACGACGATGGAGGTGCCGGCCACCAGTGCCGGCTCGATCACTGAAATTCGAGTGCCCGCCGGCCGGGTCGTGCCTGTGGGCGCCGTCGTCGCGATCATCATGGGCGATGGCGAAGTCGCCGTCGAGACGACGCCGGCAAACGGGGCCGTATCGACCGTGCCAGCCCCGCCGGCGTCGCTCCCGAGTGCCCCGCCGGTGCCGCTCCCGAGTGCCCCGCCGATCGTGAAGCGAGAGCTTGATCCATTCAACGCGGTGCGCACGCCTGAGCGCAATTTCGGGCCGGCCGCGTTGCCCAACGGCATTCGCGTGACGCCGCTCGCACGGCGGCTCGCGGAAGAGAAGGGGATCAGCCTCGCCACGCTGACGGGGTCCGGCCCGCGCGGGCGCATCGTTGCGAGTGACGTCCGCGAAGCCAGGCCGCCAGCCGTCGAAGCCGCTTCCTCGGCGCCAGTGGTTTCCTCGGCACCATCGGCTCTCGCCGCTGGCTTGAAGGGTGACCAGGTCAAGACGCTTTATGCCGACGCGCCCTTCGTGGAAGTCGAGGTGGACGGGATGCGTCGCACAATCGCGCGACGTCTCGTCGAATCGAAGCAGACTGTACCGCATTTCTACTTGACGGCCGACGTCGATATCGAGCGCATGCTTGAGCTGCGGCGGCAGATTAATGAGGGCCGCTCGACCAAGATTTCCGTCAATGATTTCGTGGTCAAGGCTTATGCCCGGACGTTGATGGCATTCCCCGCGGCGAACGCCGTATGGGCGGAGGACAGGATCCTGCGGTTCGCGCGGGTGGATGTCGGCGTGGCCGTCGCCGTGGAAGGCGGGCTGTTCACGCCCGTCGTACGCAGCGCGGACAGCAAGAGCCTATCGGCGATTGCCGAAGAGATTCGCGACCTCGCCGAGCGCGCGCGTGCTCGCAAGCTCGAACCGCATGAATATCAGGGCGGATCGGGGTCGGTCTCCAATCTGGGAATGTATGGCGTGCGCGAATTTGCCGCCATTATCAGCCCGCCGCAGGCCAGCATCCTCGCCGTCGGAGCCGCTATGCGCCGACCCGTCGAGACAGCGGACGGTGGCGTTGCCTTCACTTCGCAGATGACGGTGACGCTCTCTTGCGATCATCGCGTGATCGATGGGGCCCTGGGCGCGGAGATGCTGCGCGAGTTCAAGGCGATCCTCGAAGAGCCGCTGCGTGCCCTGCTTTGATGACAACAACCGGCGTCCTGCTCTGTGCGAGGCGGCGAACCGACGGGAGAATTGGGAATGAAGTATAATCGACCGCACGCCGGTGCAACGTGGGGCACCCAGGCCAAGGACTGGGAACGGGGCATTGACTATGACCGCCTGTTCAAGGCCCGCCTGAAGCGCGCGCAGGATGCCGTTCGTTCCGCCGGGCTCGGCGCGGTCTTGTGCTTCAATTTCGATAATATCCGCTACGTCACCGGCACGCATATCGGCGAATGGGCGCGCGACAAGTTCATGCGTTATGCGCTCTGCCCTGTTGATGGGCCGCCGTTCCTCTGGGACCCCGCGCCGCCCGCCAAGCGCCTGTCGTCGCCTTGGATCTCCGACAATGTCGCCGCGCCGATTTCGACCATGCAGGGTGGACTGCCGCCGTGGATGAACATCCAGGGCAATTTCGCGAAGCAGATCAAGAAGGCGCTCGTCCATTACGGCATCGAAAAGCAGCCGCTCGGCATCGATGTGATGGAGCTGCCCATGCTCCGGGCGCTCGAGGCGGAGGGCATCGAGGTCGTCGACGGCCAGCAGGCACTGCTGGACGCGCGGGAGATCAAGACGCCCGACGAGATCGAGTTGCTCAAGATGGCGGCGGCCATGGTCGATGCCACTTATGTGGACATTGCCAAAGCAATTCGGCCGGGCACGCGCGAGAACGAACTGGTCGCCATCGCCAATGATCGCCTGTTCCGCATGGGATCGGAGCGGGTGGAGTGCGTGAACTCGGTTTCGGGTCCGCGTGGCCGGCCGCACTCGCACACCTTCTCGGATCGTATGATCCAGCCTGGCGACATGGTGTTCCTGGACATCATGCATTCGTTCAACGGCTACCGGACCTGTTATTACCGGACCTTCATTTGCGGCGAACCCAACAAATTCCAGATCGACGCCTACGAGAAGGCCTCGAAATGGATCAGCGCCTCGATCGACATGATCCGGCCCGGAGTTACGCCCGATGAGGTCGCGGCAGTTTGGCCGGATGCCACCGAGTTCGGCTACCGTGACGAGGCGGAGGCATTCCTTCTGCAATATGGCCATGGCGTGGGACTGTCGCTCTGGGAGCGGCCGATCATCTCCAAGCGCTATCGTGGCCAAAACCAACCGCTGCGCGAGGGCATGGTGTTCGCCCTCGAGACCTGGTGCGGGGCCGAGGACGGCTCGGGCGCTGCGCGGATCGAGGAAGAGGTCGTAGTCACCAAGGATGGCTGCGAAATAATCACGAACTTCCCGTCGGACAGATTGATTTCGTGCGGTCTGCCTGGATGCGAAATTTTCTAGTTATTCTCATAGATCGTTAGATGATCCGCAATGAAATGTCACGTTATTACTACTTGAACAAGGATCAATAACAGATAATCGATCCGTCTCAGAGGAATAAAGCTGCGCAATGTCATGCTTTAGGGGAATGAAAATGAGGAAAGATCGTGGAATCCGAGCCATCTTGCTCTGCGCCGCTGCCGTCGGCGCGTTAGCCAGTCCCGCATTGGCGCAGGATGCGCCTGCCGCCGCTGCCAAGCCGGATCAAGCGGCCCAAAATCCGGCTGACCAAGGCGGCTCGGTATTGTCGGGCGAGATCATTGTAACCGCTCAACGGCGCGAGCAAAACGTTCAGAAGGTCGGGATCGCGATCACGGCCTTTTCTGGGACGCAATTGCGTGCGCTTAACGTGATCGATTCTCGTGAACTGGCGGCGATTACGCCTGGTGTCCATCTCGGCGGCGCGCTGGCCGGCCAGAACAGCCAATATACCATTCGCGGCGTTACGCAGAACGACTTCAACGACATCGTCGAAGCGCCGAACGCCGTCTACCTCGACGACGGCTACATCGCGATTGGCCAAGGCCAGACATTCGCCCTGTTTGATATCGACAGGGTCGAGGTGCTCAAGGGGCCGCAAGGTACTCTGTTTGGTCGCAACGCGACAGGTGGGCTTGTCCGCTACATTACGCGCAAGCCGAGGCTCGACAGGGTCGAGGGTTTTGTCGACCTGAACTACGGACTTTACAATTCCCTGGGCTCGCCGGGCGGGTTCCACGGTGAAGCCGCCGTCAATGTGCCCCTGACAAGCACCATAGCGACGCGCGCGGCGGTCATGTGGAACAAGTCCGGGCCCTACGTGCGCAATTTTTACCCCGCCGGTGCCGTCGGCGGGTCTCCGGGCCCCGGTGCCGGCGCCAATCTGGGCGACGACGATACCCTCGCCGGACGTATCACCACCTTGTTTGAGCCCAGTGATGGGGCTCGGATTCTTTTGTCCGTCAACGCGGCAAGAACCCGTATGTCGACGGCTCCCTATCAGGAAAAGGCCACGATAGGGCAATTCAATGCGGCTGGAGAACTGATCAACGTCGTCGACGCCTCGCCGACCGAGACCCGCGCCTCGATCGGCGCGAATGGTCAAGACCACGGGTCAGACCTCAACAATGACGGTAGCTTTGGCGACAGCTTCGGCCGGCCGGTCCCGGGCGCGGATTTCTTCGGCTACAAGGATCCGGACGGCGCAGGGCCGCGCACCTCGAGCGACTTTGCGTTTCGCAATCAGGGTCGCGTCCGAACCTGGGGCGCTAACCTCAACGGTGAGTTCGAGATTGCCGACGGCATCAAGCTGGCGGCGGTGACGGATTACAAGAACTTCTACAAGCTGGGTTTCGTGGATGTCGACTCGGGGCCAGGCAATCAGGCCGGCGTGTATCAGGGCGTACGGGCTTCCACGGTCAGCCAGGAAGTCCGGTTGTCGGGTAAGGGCAGTCTGGTCGATTGGACAGCCGGGCTCTATTATCTTCACATCAAGGCCCATTCAATCTCGGGGCTGAAATTCCCCGTGGGCAGCGTTGTACCGGGGGCGCCATTCGATATTGGCGCCGATGCAACACTCAAGACAAATTCCTATTCGGCTTTCGGCCAGTTGGATTGGCACATTGCCCCACGGTTGACCCTGATCACGGGCGCGCGCGTCATTCGCGAACAGAAAAATTATGACTTCTTCCAAGGGATATGGGGAACCGCGGACTCGCGTCAGGTCGAGATCGGCACACCGACCGTCATTGGCCCGCTATTCGGTGCCGGCGGGCCGACCGGTTATGCCGACAAGTCCGGCCACACGTTGTGGGCCGGCAAGGCCCAGCTGGACTTCCAGGTCAACCCGGACCTGCTGGTCTATGCAGGCGTCAATCGCGGCGTGAAGGCGGGCAGCTACAACGCCCCGGTTCCGGGCGGTCTTCCGGTACCCACGAGTTCCATTCCTTACAAAGCGGAAGTCCTCACCAACTACGAAGGTGGCATCAAATATACGTTCCCCGATCGGGCAACGCGTTTCAATGCATCGGCCTTCTATTATGATTACAAGAACTACCAGGCGTTCCTCTTCTCCGGTGTTGGCGGCATCGTCATCAATGCCGATGACAGGACGTACGGTGGCGAAGCCAGTCTCTTCACCTCGCCGGTCAAGGGTCTCGATCTCGGGCTGTCCGTGTCCTACTTCGATGCGAAGGTGAAGAATGTGCCGCTTCGGGCCGGAGGCCCGATCCAGCGCGATGTTCGGCCCGTCTACGCGCCGCCGCTTCAGGGCAGCGCCATCGTCAGATACGAATGGGAGGCCTTGGGCGGCAAACTCTCCGTTCAGGGCGATGCGAGTTACACCGACCCGTTCTTCTACAACCTTCGCAACTTTGATGCCGACAAGTACGGCAGGACTGTGATGGTCAATGCCGGGTTCGGCTGGTCCAATGACGTCTGGTCCCTGAACTTCCGCATCAAGAACCTGACCAATATTCACCAAGGTATCCAGGGCTTCGACCTGGCGACCTTCTGCGGTTGCAACGAGGTCTCCTACAAGCCGCCGCGGTTCTTCCAACTCGGCGTGCGGTACAGCTTCTGATTGGATCGATCATCATGACGGCTCGCCATAGTATTGTGCAGTTGACTTCAGCGAGCGTCCCGACCGGTCACGAGACCGGTCGGGACATGATGATGCGGCGCGGACCAGCAAGGACATGCGATGGTGTACTCCCCGACTGACGAGTCTGATCCCGCCTACGAGTGGAAGGCGGTATTGCTGCTGAGTTTCGGGTTCGGGCTCGTGGGGCTGGACCGCTGGATCATTGCGCCGTTGGCGCCCAGCATCATGCACGACCTTCGGATCAGTCCCTCGCTGATCAACATCTTGATTGCCATCCTGGGGATCACGTGGGGCGTTGCCGCGGCCGCAATGGGTGGCCTCTCCGATCGGATCGGCCGCCGCAAGGTCATGCTGCCGGCGCTTCTGATCTTCTCCCTAGCCTCGGGATTGTCGGGTTTGGCAGGCGGCTTCACCAGTTTGCTTTTGATCCGCGGCATGATGGGCGTGTCGGAAGGTGCCTTCTGTCCAGTAAGCTTCGCGGCGACGGCGGAGGCCTCGAGGCCCTCGCGCATCGGGTTCAATCAGGGCCTGCAGCAGAGCATGTTCGCCCTGTTCGGACTGGGTTTCGGCCCCATTCTCGCAACCGGGTTGCTTGGCTTCGCGTCGTGGCGTGGGGTCTTTGCGATCGTGGGGTTGCCAGGCATTGCCCTCACGATTCTGTTGTGGATGGTCATCCGCGAGCCCACCCAGGGTGTGCAAACCGTCGGAACGGCCGCACCGCCGACTTCCGTCCGCGAAGTCCTCAAAGTGCGCAACATTCGCCTTGCGATGGTCGGCTTGCTCTGCGCGATGAGCGGCATTTTCGTCCTCAGCGCGAATACACCGATCTACCTGGCCGAATATCTCATGCTGCCGCCGATGCAGGTGGGGCTTGTGACCTCCGCCATCGGATTCGGCGGATTTGCTGGACTTTGGATGCTTCCGGCCTTGTCGGATATCTTCGGCCGCCGCGCGATGGCCATCTTGGGTTTCGGGGGTGGGGCTGCCTTCGTCTATATCTTCATCGCGTTGGGCGCGCAGCCCACCTACTTGTTCGTCGCGTTGTTCGGAGCGACCGCCTTCAGCTTCGGGGTGCTCTCTCTGCTCACCGGACCCGTGGCCGCAGAGTCAGCCCCTGCTGGCATGCTCTCGACCGCATCCGGCTTGATCATCGGCGTGGGTGAGATTTTCGGAGGTGGGCTGGCCCTGCTCCTGGCCGGCTACATCATCGCGACGTTCGGCATCCAATACATGCTGTACCTGGCGCTCGGCGGGCTGATGCTTGGCGCTGTCCTGATGTCTGGGCTGAACGAAACTGCGCCCCGCAAGCGGCTGCAGGTTCATAGTGTGCCGGCGGGATGACGGACATGGTTCCAATTGCTCGTCCCGCGAACGTGTTCGCGTCGCGAATAATGGTGTAGTTAATTCGATGATTATACTGTTACGTCGGTTCGGATTGCATCGAAGTTGAAGTTGCGCCTGTGCTGTTCTGCTTAGTTCATCGATAATTGTAGGAGTTTTACGTCATGGCTATCCCCATCGTTGGCCTTGGCCCGCAGCTTGACACGGATTATTCGATTTGGCCGTTGGCCTACTGCCAATCCGAAATGCCACAGGACTTCTTTGGCGGATCGGTGAAATTCAGCAATCTTGGCACAATCCGGGTGCCCATGATCTATACGCTGCTGGTCGGTGGGGAAGTCGGCGGCAAGCAGCACGTCGCTTTGGTCGATTGTGGTTTTCGGAATGACCACTGGCTGGCGAAATACGGATTTTCCAGCTGGGAGGAGCCGCGTGACGTGCTGGCCCGGGTCGGATTCGCGCCTGAAGATGTAGAGGTGATCCTGGTCACCCACATGCACTTCGATCACATCGGCAATTTTGAAGCTTTTCCAAATGCGAAACTGTACATCCAGCTCGACGAGTATCTTGGCTGGACGGATGTCGTCTGCTCCGCCCACCAATATGAAACCGAGGAGGAAAAGGCCTGGATCTTCTCCTCGTTCGATCCTCAGGATCTGATCCGCGCGGCGCAGGGACTGGCCGACGGGCGTGTTCGCTTCATACGTGGCGATGAGGAGATTCTGCCGGGCATAACGGCGCGCCTGGCCAAGGATAGCCACACCTTCGGGAGCCAGTGGTTCGAGGTGCAGACCCGTAACGGCCCGTTCGCGGTCGTCGGTGACGTGGTCTACTGGTACTCGAACATCGAGAGCATGTGGCCTCCGGGCTACCATCAGGGCAGCGCGATGAACCAACTGAGCGTTTACCGCCAGATCCGCGAAACGCTGAAGCAGAAGATCGATCGGGTCATCCCCGGGCACGATCCCAAGGTGTGGGATCGCCACAATTCGTGGCTGGCGCCGAGCGGGAATCATATCGCCGAGGTCAACCTGAGGCAGGGTGACACCACGAGGAAACCCGACGTCTCATCTCAGAAGATCATCCACACATGAGACTTCGAGCCACCTGGCGTGTCGCGCAATCCGGTGGGGCAACAGTGACCAGAGTGGGATGCGCTACGCAATGAATGCCGATCTGTTTCGAGGAAAGGGACTCTGATGGCTTCGATCCCGATTTCGGATGTCAATCCGTTCGAGCTGCACGTGCGGCTCGATCCTTATCCTTTTTATCGCGAACTTCAGGAAATGGGTCCGGTGGTCCACCTGCGGTCGCTCGATCTCTACGCGGTCAGCCGCTTCGCTGACGTGCGTCGGGTCCTTGCCGATCAGCGTGTATTCTCCTCGGCAAGCGGGGTTGCGCAAAATGCGGCGATGAACGCAGCGATGGCGGGCTCGATCGTCGGCACAGATCCGCCGGAGCACACCCGCCTGCGCGAGATTCTCGGCCGCCCGCTGACGCCGGCGAAACTTGCCCCCATGCGCGAAAGGCTCTCGCAGCTCAGCGCAGGGCAGGTGGAGCGCATCCTGAACGATGGCGCTGAAGTTGAGGCGGTTTCCCAGATCGCCTGGTACCTGCCGTTGACCGTGGTTACCGAGCTCGTCGGGATGCCTGACGATGCGACGGCCCGGATGTTGCCATGGGCCGCGGCGAGCTTCAACGGGATGGCCCCGGACATCATGCCCGGCACTGCACCCGCGCTGGCGACGATTGGTGAGATGATCGGCTATGTCGCCGACCCCGGCCTGCCCGACAGGCTGCGACCGGGCAGTTGGTCCGCTCAACTGCACGAAGCCTCCGTGCGCGGCGAGATCGACTACGATCAGTTTCTCAGCATGCTGCAGGGCTATCTGATGCCGTCGCTCGACACGACCATATTCGCGATGTCGAACCTGTTATGGTTGCTGGCAAACAATCCGGACCAATGGGAATTGCTGCGGTCGCGCCCCTCTCTCGTTCCGCGGGCAATTCATGAGGCCATCCGGATCGAGAGCCCCGTGCAGTTCTTCTCCCGCGTCGCCACCGAGGACACCGAGATCGATGGAACTCCCATCAAGGCCGGCTCGCGCGTGTTCGTCATTTATGCAGCGGGCAACCGCGATCCCCGCCGCTTCGAGGATCCCGACCGCTTCCAGATCGACCGGGACAGCACGGATCACGTCGGCTTTGGGCACTCGGCTCACCGCTGCGTGGGCATGAACCTGGCGTTGATGGAGATCACCGCAATGCTCACCGCCCTGGTCGGCAAGGTGCGGGCGATTGAACTGGTCGACGCCAAGCGGGCCGACAATGCCATTCTGCGTGGTTTCGAGAAACTTACGCTTCGTCTCGTCCCGTTGGCTGGCGCCTAGCCGTGCTGAGCGAAAATCCAAAGACCCACATTGCAAAGGATAGATAGCATGTTTGTAGTAAGGAATCCTCAGTCGATCGCTAACCCCGTCGGGGCCTACAGCCATTCGGTCGAGATCCCGGCCGGGGCCAGGATCCTGTCGATCGCAGGTCAGGCCGGCATCCGGCCCGACGGAACGCTGGCCGAGGGCTTCGAGGCCCAGCACGAGGAAATCTGGAAGAACGTTCTGGCTATCCTCGCCGAAGCGAACATGGGGCCGGAAAACCTCGTTCACCTCAACGTCTACTCGACCGATGCAAGTGCGATCCGCTTTCTGGCGCCGCACCGAAAGAAATATCTGCCTGAAGGTTACTTGCCAACCTCGACCTGGGTCGTGGTCTCGGCGCTCGCCAACCCCAACTGGGTCGTCGAGATGGAAGCCATCGCTGCAAAGGTCGATTGATCGAACTGCATTGCCTCCGGCCGCAAAAATGCCGGCCGGGGGCAATGCCGGGATTGGTCAATGGTAAGAGCTCAAGGCTGCGTAAATTGAGAATTCGCGCCGAAGAGATTTCCGCTGTTAAAAGTATTGGTAGCTTATTCGTTACGATGTTTCCGCTTTAGGGGCATGCTTGGGAGGGTTATGTGGACGCCATCGTTTTTCCGGATCTCACCGACGCCATCGTTCAGCTTCGCATTATCTGCGGGCTCCTCTTCATTCCGCATATTCTTGCACAGTTTACCGCCAAGGATGCCGTATTCGGATTTTTCGAGGCAGCCGGGCTCAAGCCTGCATTTCTCTTCGTGCGGACTGCGCTGATCGTTCAAACGCTCGTGCTGCTCGGTTTGGTGCTGGGAATCTACGTTTTCTACGCGGCGTGGCTCGGCGGCATCTTCATGATCTGTGCCGGGTTGGCGGCGTTCAAAGTCTCCAAAGGGCGCTGGGTATGGAACCTTGGCGGCTGCGAGTTCCACATGTTCTGGGGCTTATGCTGCATCATCGTCGCGCTTCACAGCCCGGCATAGGGCGTAGAACCACACCGAGCGCCGCCCCATCCGGATGATGACGCGACTGATCACCCGGCAGAAGTGGCGCGGTCCTGCCTGTCAGGATGCCCGTCACAAGCCGGACAAGTCGTCGTCAATCTGAAGTAATTCCAGGAGTACGGAAATGGCATTTAATATTCCTGACGTAGACATCGATATCTACTCGGTGGAGGCACTTGCCGATCCGTACGAGAATTATCGCATCTTTCGCGACACGGCGCCGATCGTCCGACTGCCCAAATACGACCTCTATCTCATGGCGCGGTTTGCGGACGTGCAGGGGGCGCTGAAGAACAACGCATTGTTCTGCTCGTCGAGCGGCGTTGCGATGAATGACCTCATGAACAAGGCGATCGCCGGCAGCACGCTCTTCACCGATGCACCTTACCACACCACGCTGCGCTCGATTGTCAGCCGGCCGCTCGCGCCCGCCCGGTTGGGCGAACTCCGTCAGGGACTTAACCAAATCGCCGAGGAACTGGTCGAGCACCTGGTTGCCAAGGGTGATTTCGATGCCGCGACCGAACTCGCGCCGCATCTCCCGGTCACGGTGGTTTCCGAATTGGTCGGCCTGCCCGAGGAAGGGCGTGAGCGGATGCTCACTTGGGCCGGCGCGGTGTTCAACTCCTTTGGGCCACGGGGTCTTGAGCTGACGGAAACCGCGCTTCCGATCCTCGACGAAATGGTCACCTACGCACGGGGCTGTACCGCCGAGCGCGTGAAGCCGGGCAGCTGGGTCGCCAAACTCTACGAAGCGGCCGAGGCTGGCGAACTGCGCCCTGAGCAGGTCGGGCCGGTGATGGGCGACTATTTGGGTCCGAGTCTCGACACGACCATCCTGGCGACGGGAAGCACGATCGCCTTGTTCGCCAAGCACCCCGACCAATGGGACAAGCTGCGCGCGAACCCCTCGCTCATCCCTAACGCAGTCAATGAAGCGATCCGGCTCGAGAGTCCGGTACAGGGCTTCTCGCGCGTACTGACGGATGATTTTTCGGTGGAAGGCCAGCGCCTCCACAAGGGTGCCCGGGTTCTTGTGATGTATGCGTCCGGCAATCGCGACGAACGGCATTGGGAGGACCCCGAACGGTTCGATATCACGCGTCGGGCCAACGAGCAGCTGGGCTTCGGCCACGGCATCCATATGTGCATGGGCGCCAACCTCGCCCGGATGGAAATCTCGGCATTGCTCTCTGCACTCGTACGCCGGGTGGAGCGGTTCGAGCTACACGATGCACAGCGCATTTCGAACAATGTCCTGCGCGGTTTCAAGTCGCTCAAACTCACCGCGCATGCGGCGAGGTGAAGGGCCGCCGGTTGGCCCCATCGGAGTGACACGGCCGACCGATCGCGGATCCGATCGCGGTGATTTCGGGCCAGGCGCGCGCGAAGAGAGCAAGCAACCCTGCCCAGAGGAATGTGGCCATGAATGACAAACGTCTCTCGGAGACCATTGAGGATCACGCGCTGGAACGGGTGCCCGATGATCAGCGCCAGGGGTGGCTGGCATTGACGTGGAATACGGCCGGCGTGGTGGTTTCGCTGGTCCAGCTGTTCTTTGGTGCGCTGGTAACGTTTGTCGCTGGGTTCCAGGCCGCGGTTCTCGCCGGCCTGATTGTGGTCCTGGTTTGCTGGCCTCTGAGCTGGGCGAGTGCTCATGTCGCCTACCGCACCGGATTGTCCAGCACGGTCATGTCCCGGTACTTCGGTTTCGGTAAAAAGGGGTCGATAATATCGTCGATCATATTTTCATTCATGATCATCGGCTTCCTCGCGCTCGAGAACGCCCTCTTGTATCGAGGATTTTTATTCTACTTTAAGCTTCCCGATACGCTGACTACCAAGATCTCGATCTACGGATTGATGACGATCCTCTGGATTGTCCTGACGTCATACGGGTTCAAGCTGATCGCCCGGACATCGTCGATAACCCTCACTCTGTCATTGGCGGTGCTGGCCTATATCACCTACCTCGTGGTCTCGAACGGCGAGCGCTCGGCGGATAGCCTTGTTTCGTTCGGCCCCCAATTCTCGCTCGACGTCCTCAAGGGCATGGGCGCCGATAGTCCGATGGGCAAATTTATCTTCGCGATAAACGTCCTGGTTGGTTCGGCGGGAGGGATGGCGCTCTTCGGCGCGGATATTGGCAGATATGCCCGCCGCTCGAAAGACGTGGGAATTTCCACGCTGATCGGCCTCCTCTCGATGGACGTGCTGATGCTCTGGCTTGGCGGCATCATCATGTATGCCGGCGGGCCCGCGCTGGTTGATTTCTATACGCGGACAGCCGGTATGACCCATGAGGCGGCACAAAGGGCATCACTCGAAAGTCCGGACAGTATCGTGGCCGCCTTCGTGGTCCTGGGAGGCGCAATGGGGGCTTGGCTCCTGGTCCTCGCACAGGGCAAGACCCAGGTTCTGAACAACTACAGCGCTTCGCTTTCCCTATCGAACCTGTTCGATGCACTTAATTTGCGAATGGGGCGGTTGACCTTCGTCGTCCTTGCAAACGTCATCGCCCTTCTGATGCTCTACGGAAGCATCCTTGAAATGATCGATTCCTGGGTCACAGTACTCGGGGTGCTGGTGACGGCATTCGCCGGGATTATCGTCTCCGATTATTACATTGTGAAGACGCTGCTCCGAAAAGAGACGAAGACTGTGCCGGACGAGGCGGAGAATGTGAATTGGGCAGGGGTCGTTACACTGCTCATCTCGACGCTCACGGCCCACTATGTTCTCGCGCGCGTGGTGCCGATTCAGGCGATCACGACCCTCATCATCTCCGTTGCGCTCTATCCCTTACTGCGCACGACGGTTCTGACGCCGACGAAGATTGGACGCATTCCCGAGACCATCGGTGATCAGGTCCTCCCCTTGGAGGGCGTACCCGCAGTGTCTCCAGGCCAGGTCTCCTGAACTCTCGGGCTGATCGATCGAAAATCGCAAAGACGGATGAACATCAAAGGAGCAAATCGATGTCACTACTAAACCAGCTGGCCACGGCTCTCTCGAATGGGTCGGTGGAGGTCATCGACCTCACGCATACGCTCGAGGAACGCACGCCGATCATTCCGCTGCCCGAACCCAACCATCAGCAGTGGCCCTTCCGCATGGAAGAGATTTCCCGCTTCGACGAGCGCGGGCCGGACTGGTACTGGAACAACTTCAGCTGCGGCGAACATACTGGAACGCACTTCGACGCCCCCATTCACTGGATTTCGGGCCGGCATTACGAAGATGGCTCGGTTGACAAGATTCCCGTGAAGCGGTTCATCGCCCCCGCCTGCGTCATCGATGTCACCAATCGCGTCCACGAAGATTATCTCACCACCGTCGAAGACATCGAGAATTGGGAAGCCGAACATGGCCGTATTCCAGCCGGTTCATGGGCGCTGATCCGTACCGGCTGGGCGTCCCGTAACTATACGGACAAGTTCCTTAATGTCCGCGAGGATGGCGGACATTGGCCGGGCAACCACCCCGAGGTTGCCAAGTTCCTTGCAAAGGAGCGCGACGTTATCGGGGTGGGAACGGAACCCGTAGGCACAGATTCCGGACAGTCCTCCACCTTCGCGGAACCGCTGCCGTGTCACTACCACATGCATGGGAACAACAAGTTCGGCCTTTCAAGCCTTAACAACCTGCATCTCCTGCCTCCGACCGGCGCGATGCTGATCACGCCGCCGCTGAAGATCAAGGAAGGTTCCGGCAGCCCTTGTCGCGTGCTGGCGCTGGTCGAGCGCTGAGCCGCGCTCCGGTGGCCGATGCGAGACTCTTGACCCGCGCCTGGCATCGGCAACCGCGGCGTGGAAGCGGCTTCGCTTCGCGGCTGACGGCAGATTGCGGAGTGCCAGGCGCCACTTCGCGCGCTCTGGGGCCGAGGAGAAGCCGGCATGTCCTCCGGATTGGACTCCAAGGCGCTGTAGCACTAGCATTGGCCTCGTCGATTTCTGGTTTAACGGGGACGGTAATTCGACGTCGACGGTACAGATATGGCTGCCATTACAATTAATTGCAGCAACTGGAGCACATTGAACCTTTGAATGGGCGGGAACCGAATGGATGGCTGGGACGGGATAGAGGAATTCGTGGCCGTGGCCCGGACCGGCTCCTTTGTTGCCGGAGCCGCTTCGCTTGGCGTGTCGCGCACACAAATGAGCCGCGCCATCGCCCGGCTCGAGGATCGGCTCGGAGCGCGGCTGCTGCACCGCACGACCCGGATGGTCATGGTGTCTCCTACCGGGCGCACTTTTCTTGACCATTGCGTTCGCCTGGTCAGCGAGAGGGACGAGGCCGTCGCGCTCGTGCGCGATCAGGGCGAGCCGCGGGGAGATCTTCGCATCACCTGTTGCGTTGCGCTGGGCGAGCGCTTCATCGCTCCGATTGCTCGACGATTTGCGATGCAGCACCGCCTACTGACTGTTTGCCTGGACGTGACGGACCGCGTGGTTGATTTGGTTGCCGAGAGCTGCGACCTCGGGATCCGCACAGGCCAACTCCCATCTTCCAATCTGATTGCGGCAAGGATCGCTTCACGACGGTCCCGGACTTGTGCCGCCCCGGCCTATCTGGAGCGAAGAGGGCGACCTGGAACGATCGCAGACCTGGACGGGCACGATTGCCTGATCGGCACCGCGCAGTGGCACTTTTCCGATAAGGGCAATGAAATACTATACCGCCCGCGCCCCGTCTGGAGCTGTAACAATGGCTACGCAGTCCTGGAAGCAGCGCTGGACGGCATGGGTATCTGCCAGTTGCCCACCTTTTACCTCAATGACGCCGTTCAATCGGGTCGACTGGTGCCCATTCTCGAAGAGTTCGCACCTCCGGAAGAACCGATCTGGGCAGTCTATCCCGACAAACGTCACCTTTCTCCAAAGGTGCAGCGTTTCGTCTCCCTGTTAAAAGCCGAACTGCCGAAAGTCATGGCACGTCCCGATTGACCATTGCGCGCCCGTCTGCAGGCTTCACACTCGCCTGTTCGCCGTACAGCGGGCGGTCTTTTCGTGGTTGATCATGACACCCTCGCGCCTGAGCCACAATATTCACGACAATAGCCGAACCGGCGCGTCTGTAGCTAGACGATGAAAAGGTTTGCGGTAGGTGCGCGAGCGGGCGGCGCTCGAGCGCCGAATGCGGGAAATGTCACCGGTGCTTGGTGATCAGCGGCGGAAAGAGCCCGCTTGGCAATCACGCCGAGGTTGGATCTCGATTTGCCGGTATCCGTGACTAGCGACCTGCGGCGGTAGCCATTGTGGCTGCCCTCCGCCTGGGTTGCCCCGCTCATGTGATAAACCGTCGCGGCCTTGAGGGCCCGTTCGGGCGGCGCTTTCTTCAGCGAATCCAAGAGCTCATCTTGCTGTAGCCACTGGCCGCGTCCCCGTGAGCCGACAGATGGCGAGGCAAAGCAGCCGGAATCACCAACCCACAACCTAGCTATCAAACCGTGCGGGCAGACAGCCAAGTCGGTCGCATTGCACCATTAGCGCAACAAAGATGTCCAACTTGCTCACTTGACGGCATTTTTGCCTACCCATAGCCTCGCAGCCAGATTCAGGAAAATAACGACATTGCTTATTGAAAGTTCAACGCGATTTCGTCCTTTCCTGTCAGTGTTATTGTCGGTCGTCGTGAGCCAGCGTTACGACGATCAATTCAACGTGGGCGCGCGATATATTAAAAGATTCCGCGTGGCCCTAAGAAGGGGGGTATTCTATGTCTCAAAAGTTCAAGAGTATACTGAGGACGGCTGCGTCAGTTGTTTCCGTTACATCCGTATTTGTGCTGCTTCCTGCGTCCGCGCAAGCAGAGGATCCGGCCAAGGCGGAAAACGCGCAGCCCAAAAACGATGAAGGCGCGCAGCCCAAAAAAGATGAAGGCCTCGGGGAAATAGTCGTCACCGCGCAGCATCGGTCCGAGCGCCTCCAGGATGTCGGCATCTCGATCAGCGCCCTGGGCGGTCAGCAGCTGACCCGGCTCGGCGTTACGAGCAGCATCGACATCGGCCGCATTACGCCGGGCGTCCACGTTTCTGGCAACTTTGGTGGCCAGACCGCGCAATACACCATCCGCGGCGTCACCCAGAACGACTTCAGCGACGTACTGGAGGGGCCGGTCGCGGTCTATTACGACGATGGTTACATCGGCAGCCTCAGTGGCCAGATTTTCGGCACTTTTGACCTTGAGCGGGTTGAGATCCTGAAGGGTCCGCAAGGCACCCTGTTCGGACGCAACGCGACGGGCGGCCTGGTCCACTTCATTCCGCGCAAGCCGACCGACCAGCTTTCGATCAACGCGAACGCTACCTACGGCAGCTTCAACCAAACGCGTCTGGAGGCCGGGGTTGGTGGTCCCTTAGGGGATGGGCTGTCGGGTCGCGCCACGATCTTGTTCAATCGCCAGGACCCGATATTCAAGAATATCTATCCCGCGGGCACCACCTCGTCGACCCTGCCTTCGACGGCGCCCAGCCGCTGTTGCGAGGACACTTGGAACGACAACACCCTCGGTGGGCGGTTGCAGCTCCAGTACAAAACGGGCGACTGGAAGTTCCGAGTGCAGGGATCCGCCCTGCGCAGCATCATGTCGACCAGTCCATACAAATCTTTCCCTTCGGCGCCGGTGTTCAACAGCGCGGGCCAGTTGATCGATACGATACGCCTTCCGGAGACATCGCCAGTTTTAGGCGCCATTCAGCAGCCGCGCGACAATGACGAGATATCTCAAGCTCTGGCCCTGGATGACCGCAACCGGCTTCATACGTACGACGTGGGTTTCCATATCGATGGATCCATCGGTGCTGTCGATGTGGCTGCGATCACCGACTGGAAGCAGTTGAAGAAGTCATTCTTCACCGACACCGCGCTGGTGCCAGTAAACTTCCTGGGCGTTGCCAGTGATGCAAACACAAAGCAGTTTTCGCAGGAACTCCGGCTGTCCGGCAAAACCGGCAATCTCCATTGGAGTGCGGGCGCCTATTATCTGGATATCAACGCCTATGACGCCAGCGGGTTTATCATACCCCCGGGTTCGGCCTTCCCCGGGACACCCCCTGCGGGCATGGACCTGATCAATTTCCAGCGTCTCAAAACGCAGTCGGCCTCGATATTCTCGCAGATCGATTGGCGTTTCGCCCCGGAGCTGACGCTCGTTGCGGGCGGCAGGATCATCTTTGAACATCAGGATTATTTCTACCGCTCGGCCCTGATCCAGCCGCCCAGCAACCCCTATTTCATTGGCACGACCGAACTGGCGGCGCTGCCCGTATCTCAGACCGCCAATGGCGCACTTGTGACCGCGCCCTATACCAACACCCGCCACAACACGCTGTGGGCCGGCAAGATCCAGCTCGAATATCGCCCGAATGCCACAACCCTGTTGTATGCTGGTGTCAATCGCGGCGTGAAGGGCGGGGCCTACAATGCCAAGTACCAGGACGGCACCCTCCCACTTCTCCAATCCCAGATTCCCTACAAGCCCGAAACTCTGACGTCCTACGAAGCCGGCGTGAAGACGACCTTGCTGGATGGCGCGATCGTCGGCAGTGTCGCTGCGTTTTATTACGACTATAAGAACTACCAGGCCTTCCTGTTCGTGAATACGTCGGGCCTTGTTCAAAACAATCCGGCGACGAACTATGGCATTGAAGCGAACCTCCAGATCAAGCCGACGTCGCGGCTTTCGGTCAACCTCGGCGGGTCGATCTTCCGGCCCAAGGTGAAGGGCGTTGTCACCGCACCTGCCACTGCTACTGCGCCGGCATTGGTCCGCGACACCGAGCCGGCCTTCGCGCCGCGTGAGCAGGTCTCGGCGATGGTGAACTGGACACTGCCCGTAGCGAACGATGCGATTTCGCTGTCGGCAAACGCCAACTACACCGGCCGATTCTTCAACAACCTGCGCAATTTCACGTCGGAAGTAACGAAGGGCTATATTCTTACTAGTGGAAATGTCGAATGGAAGATCGGCTCCGGCTTCACGGCGACTGCGTCACTCGACAATATTTTCAATAAGAGAGTGGACATGATCGGATTCGATCTCACGACTTTCTGTGGCTGTAGCCATGAATCGTACAATCGGCCGAGGACGTGGAGGATATCTCTTGGTTACCAGCTGTGACAGCCAGATAACCCAAATGCGGTAAAATGCGTGTGCGGGAACTCGATGGGTCTGATCCATCGAGGTCTGGTCATGCCTGTGGGGAGACTGAGTAAAGCCGTCGCCTGACGTGGCGGCATCTCAGAATCCCGGAATGAGAACTGCTTCTTAACCTCAGCGCGGTGACGTCATCTTAAATATGACGGTGCCGCGCTTCGACGAGAATGGCCTAGGAGTCTGAACGTGCGAACAGTGACGTCCTTTTGCAGAACATGTACAGCGGGCTGCGGTACAAAACTGACTATTGATGATCAGGATCGGATCGTCAGCATTCGCGGTGACGAGAATAACGTCATGAGCCGCGGCTATGCCTGTTTCAAGGGCCTGCACAGTCACGAAGCGCAATATAGCCCCGAACGTCTGCTTCATCCTTTGAAGCGCCAGCCCGACGGGACATTCACACGCATCTCCATTGAGCAAGCGCTGGATGAGATTGCCGAGAAGATGCGGCAAATCATCGACCGGGACGGTCCCGAGGCGCTTGGCCTGTTCATCGGCAACGGGGCGAACTTCAACTCCGCCGCCTTCTCGATCCACTTGCCGTTCATGCAGGCGCTGGGATCGCGGCACTTCTTCACCACCAATACGCTCGACCAGTCGGCCAAGATGATTACCTATGAGCGC
>Ga0157370_10000049_pt1 | contig 123512 bp, 95 predicted proteins | sample C35metaG_FD_113463 | JGI IMG/M metagenome (GOLD analysis project Ga0157370, IMG submission 113463) | Corn rhizosphere microbial communities from Kellogg Biological Station, Michigan, USA - C3-5 metaG | ecosystem: Host-associated > Plants > Roots > Rhizosphere > Soil | place: USA: Michigan...
CTCCCTCCCTCCCTCCCCCCCGCCCTCCCTTTCCTCTGCTGTCGCTCCCCCACCCTTCCCCGCTAGGTCCCGCCCGCCCCCTGCCTTCCTCGCCTGCTCGCGGCCAACGCCGCTGCGCCCGCTCCCGCACCCGCTGCCGCTGCTGCTGCTGCTGCTGCCGCGCCCATCCCCGCGCCCGCACCCACGCCCTTTGCCATCCATCGGAAGCAGCTCATGTTTGCGGGCCGCAGCGATGCCAGGCTGACGAGCGCGGCGCCGCACACCATCCTCCTCTCTCTGCTGACGTCGCGCGCATCGGCCGCGCTGATGGAGCAGACTGCGACGGCCGAGCAGCAGCGCGCCGTGTCGAGTGCGGACAGCCTGATCGAGTGCATGAAGCGCGCGGCCAGTGCGCCTCTCCTCGCCGCACTCGAGCCGGTCGTCGCGAGCGGCAAGGTCGGGCGCGTGGCGGTCGCCACGGCTGCCGAGGTCAAGGTGTCGCGCATGCACATGGCGTTCCGCCGCTCGGCGGTCAACACGACGCACCTCGCGCAGATCAACAATCCGTTCACGCCCTTCGCCTCGTTCCAGTTCCAGGTCATGTCGCTGTCGGCCCTGAATCCCGTCGTCCTCAATGGCGTGGAGCTCGCGCGCGACACGTGGCACACGATCGGCGAGGGGTCCGTTCTGCGACTCACGCGCGGCGCAAAGCGCGTGGATGCCTACTACAACGAGGTGGAGCGCCGTGCCAGGCGCACGGCCGCGGCGCGCCTGGCGTCGATCAACGCAGGCGGCAGTGGCGACGACGGCACGTTCGTGGACCCCTGTGCCGGTCTGCCGCCGGTGGTCGTGCCCGTGGGCGTGGCCGTGAATCTGATCGCCTCCGCCTACGTGTTCACGCAGGCCGCGAGTGCCGCTGAGCTCGCACAGGTCGCCGGCCCGGTCGTCGCCGCCAAGCCCGACATCTCGATCGCACAGGTGCGCAGCGACCTCGAGCTCTTCATCGCGCAAAAGGCACAGGCGCGCTGCCTCATCATCCAGGCCGAGCTCGAGGCAGCAGCGGGCGCGTCCGCCGCGGTGGGCACCAAGCGCAAGGCCGGTGCGGCGGCGCTGGACGACGACGAGGCGGCCGAGGAGCTCAAGAAGCAAAAGACCGTGACCGGCGCGATCACCGACCAGTGCACGTGTCCGGTGTGCGCCTCGCTGATGCAAGACGCCGTGTCGCTCAACTGCGGCCACGTGATGTGCGAGGGATGCGTCGCCGAGTGGTTCCGCCGCGCGAACAAGAAGGCGTGCCCGACGTGTCGCGCGTCGCACCGCGGCGAGCTCAAGGCCGCCTACCTGGTCCGCGACGTGGTCGCCAACCTCGAGCAGCTGACGCTGACAGTCGAGGAGCGCACCGAGCGCGCCGCCGCTGCCGCCGAGCGCAGCGCCGAGCGCCGCTCGCGCGAGGAGGCCGCCGCCAAGCGCAAGGAGGCCATCGCCGCGGCCAAGGCCGCTCGCGCCGCAGCCGCCCGCGGTCCGGTCATCCACATCGGTGGCGGTGGCGCAGGCGCCGGAGCTGACGCCATGCTCGGCGCGGCGTTCAATGCATTCGATGCCGCGATCCGCCGCGGTGGACCCGCTGTTCGCGCCGCTGCCGCTGCTGCTGATGCCGCCCCCGCCGCCGCTGCGGGCGCTGCCGCCCCCGCCGCTAATGCGTTCCTGCGCAATGTCGCCGCTGCCGATGCTCGCAATGCCGCCGCTGCTGCCGCCGCCGCTGCCGCTCCCGTCCGCGCGCCGATCGGCCGCCTGCGCGCCATCGACCTCGACTCGGATGACGAGATGGCCCTCTTCGCTGCGCCGGGTGAATTCCAGTTCTAAACACCCACCCACCCACTCTCTCCATCTCACCCACACCTTCCCGTTCACCGCCTCTCCACACTGAATAGCGCTTCTGCCGCTGCTGCAGTTGGAGATCGAACAACGGAGAAAGGGCGTCAGCAAAAGAAAAAAAAATACAGACTCGATCCTCTTTTTCTTTTTTTTGCCAGACCAACAAGTCCACTCGCCACAAAAAGGGTGAGGGAGAGAGAGAAAGAGGGGAGAGAGGGTGGCGAGACTTAAAAGAAGAAGGGAGACAGGGGCACATCGACGGCAGAGTCGGCGCCGAGCGAGAAGGGCGAGAGGGGGCGCGAGCGCGGCTCGACGGAGACGCGCAGACCGAGCTGATCGGCCTGGCGCTTGGTCTCCTCGACGGACGCGAGGAAGGCGTGCATCAGGCGCGCGCGCTTGGCAGGCGGCTGCTCCTCCTCCTCCTCCTCCTCCTCCTCCTCCTCCTCCTCCCCCCCTGTGAGCGAGGCGGGAGAGAAGAGCTCCGTGAAGGGCGCCTCTGCCTCGTCGTCGTCGTCCAGCAGCAGCGAGACGGGCGCGGCGGCAAGCGGTAGGTCCGGCAGTCCGTCGAAGATGGACATTACCACCGGGGCGGAGGGCGCATGCGCGGGCACGAGCAGCGGCGACGATGGCAGGGAAGGGGGCGAGGGTGGAAGGGGAGAAGAGGGGAGAGACGCGAGGTCGATGACCTCGCGTTCGACCTCGGAGAGGGGCGCGCCGGGCCAGAGGGCCGCGTAGCGCGCGACGCGCGCGGCGTCGTATGCGCAAAAGCAGGCGTGGTCGCCGGCCTCGCGCTCCGCGCGGTGCACCTTGGTCGGCCCGAACAGCTTGAAGCTCGAATGGTTGCGATTGGTCATCGACTGCATGTTGGCGTTGATGGCCTTCTCAAACGCCGCGATGTGGAAGCAAGAGGGGTGCGCCACGCCGCCTCCGCGCTCTGCCATGGCGCGCCAGAAGCCACCCACCACGACCATCACGTCGCCGGCGGTGCGCTTCACGAACGGGCCGCGGCCGCCCACCCAGCCGGTGGTGAAGTAGGTGTCCGACAGCAGGGTGAGCGCGACCGACAGCAGCACGCACGACTCGTAGTTGTCGCTCGTCACGGGCACGACGAACAACTTGGACAGCGGCTGCTGCACCTGGTCGCGGTGCGCGATCAGCATGAACTCGGCCAGCGAGAAGAGGCTCGCGACGCGGTCCCTGTACACACACACAGAGAGACAGGACGAGAGGAGAGCAGTCGGTCAGTCGCGTGTCCGCCCACTCCCCTCCCCTCCCCGTCCATCCGCCCAACCACTGTCCGCCCGCATCTGACCACTGGGCGTCGACCTTGATGCCGCGATCGGTGACGATGCGAAGGAGGGCATGGCGGCGCGTCGCGTCGATCTTGCGCGCCTCCAGCACCGACGCGGCCAGGTTGTGGCGCACCATCGACGTCATCTGCGCGAAGCCCTCAGTCGTCGACAGAGACACGCTGCCTACAGGGCATGGACAGAGGAAAGAGGAGAGGGAGCGACGAGAAGGCAGATGAGCGCCTGTCCGTCCATTTCGCAGTTCGCCTCCCTGCGCGGCTGGCACGCGGATGCGAGCGCAGATGTAGGCTTACTGGCGCGCTGGAGGCTAGCCCACTCGGCACCTCGAGGGTTGTCGATGCACACGATGATCGCCTCGGTCGCGACGGGCGTGGCGTGGCAGACGACCGACAGCGCGGCTGGATGGGCGGGCGTGGCCAAAAACTGCGCGTGAATGTTGCGCACGGGCAGCTGGAAGCCGCTGATCGCATGGTCGATGTGCGGCCCGTTGCAGAACGACGCCTCGTGCTTGTGCGCCAGCACGTTGAGGCGGTAGGTGAGCGGCGCGGCCAGCGTGCGCGCCTCGGTGTGCAGGCGCTGCGCCGGCACGGACGATGAGACGACCAGGCGGCGCGTCTCGTGCCCCTCTGCCGTCACGCCCAGCTGCAGCTTGGCCATCTGGCGGAGCAGCGCGTGCTCGGCGGGCGCGCCCAGCTGCAGGCGCGTCTGCATCCAGTTGCTGGCCATCAGGAACTGGTCGCGCAGCGTGTGCTCGCTCGCAACCATGTCGCGCCACGCACCCAGCGGGGGAAGGAGGAGGCGTGGCGCGGCGGCAGCGGCGGCGGCGAGGGCAGGGACAGGCTTGCGCGGCTGCTGCTGCGCGGTGGCGAGAGCGGGGCGAGAGGTTGCGACAGCGGCGAGCATGGCGTCGGTGGTGGGTTTGGGTGGGCGGACAGAGGTCGAGGCGGTGGTGGTGTGGACCGGGAGCAGCGGGTGCGCGCAAGTGGGCGGACAAGCGCGCAACGAGCGCACGACAACCACTCTCGGCCGTTACATGTCAGGGCCCGTCATTTATTCCAGGGACGGTTACGAGTGGAGTCATTTATTCCAGGGGTCGTTTCCGAGTAACGACGGGCCGTGTGCGCATGTGCATGCACGTGGAAAGCAATTGACGTGCACGATTTGCAGATGAAACGACACAGCGCATGGAAAAGAACAGAAATGGGTGATGGAAGGGTGGGTGGATGCAACAGCGGGGCGCTCACTTGCTCGCCCGCCCACCCGCCCGCCTCGCTCTTCTATTCTCTCTCTCCCCCCCCCATCCCTCCCAATCCCCACCCGCCCCTTTCCCATTACGCAATGCCCACCTGCATGTACTGTGGTTCGCACGTCATGCATCGCTGCGGCAAGTGCGCGTGGCGCGAGGAGCACCGCAGCAAGCGATACGTCGCCTTCAGCACCAAGCCCAACTTCCCCCTCATCGATCCGCGCAACCGCCCGTGTGGCGCGCTTCTCCTTTCGCCACCGGGCGCAGCGTTTGCATTGGTCGGATGCGGCAAGCCCGCCATCACAGGGCTCGATCGGTGCCCCGCATGCTTCTTCCAGGCACAGAATCGAATTAAGGCAAAGCTTTGATTTTTGTGTATGCGTTGCCTAGATCGAAATCGAACGATACAACCAATCAGCCCCCTTCCCTCCTTTCCCCTCTCTCGATGGATGGACGCGCGGGTAGCTGGCGCGCGAGCACGACTGTCGTTGTCGTTTGTTCAGCTCGCTGCGATGCGCATCAGTGCGTGCATGCGATGCGCTCGCTTCCCCACCCTGTCCGTATCGCTGATTGCACCGATGTCGGCATCGGCACCCGCGACATGGGCGCCGACGGTGACCCATGCGAGGAGCGCCGCCCATGCGGCTGCGTGGCACGCGTGCACGCGTCGAAGCTTGTGGACGAGTTCGGGCTGCTCGTCGGCGTCCAGATCGCGCACCTCGAGGTGGACGTCCTCCGTCGCGTGCTGGTTTAGGTACGCGTAGAGCTCGTGGAAGTCGCCGGTGCGCGTGAACGCACGAAGGTACCAGAAGAGATCGGCGTCGATCGCGAGCAGGTCGAGCTCGTCGTCGCCCGTCAGGTCGTGCGTGGCCTGTGTGATGTGATCGTGGAAGCGATGGTCGAACTCGTTCTCGTCAGGCGCATCGTCTGCCGCCTTGCACGCGCTCGCGATCAAATGGTCCCAGCGGGTGAGTGGGCGCGCGGTGGAGGCGGAGGCGACGGAAGAAGAAGAAGAAGAAGGAGCGGCCATGGTTTGGAGAGGATGTGGAGTGAGGGAGGGAGTGAGGGAGGGAGGGGGGTGGAGGGAGGGAAGGAGGAAGGAAGGGAATGGGCGCGGGATGAAGGAATGAAAGAGTGAATGCAGCGACTGAAATGTGTATGGAAGTGCAATGAACGCGGTCATCGAAAAAAAAAAACAAATGGACGCACACCTCGCGGTCCGTTTCACTTCACTTGCGTGCCTTCTTGAGCACGCGCTCGTCCTCGGGCAGCGCCTCCTCCACGTCCCCCAGGATGTCCCGCATCTCGGCTGCGACCTGGGCGGGGGAGAGGTAGGCGACGCGGCGCGTGAGCAGCTCCAGCTTGTGCTTGACCTGGAGGCGCAGCGGGATGGGGGTTTGGTTGGTGATCCCAGCGGTCGCAAACTGTCCGATCAGGTTGGTCACGCCAGCCGGAACGCGGTGCGCCATGCTCATGTGCCGCTCGATCTGGCTGGCGTCGAAGCGACCGCGCTCGGCCGCGGGTCCGTTCACCTCCTGCATGACCTGGAAGATGGCCGCGGCCTCTGCGCGAAGACCGCGCGCGTAATCGCCGATCCCGGGGTACGTGGCGTATTGCGGATGATCCATCCACTCCTTGATCTGCTGCAGGATCGCGTCCCACACCGACGCGTACTGGCTCAGGCGGCGCAGCCGGTGGACGAAGCGACCCCGGCCCGTGGGCCCGTTGGCGAGGTCGGACGCGAGGAGTCGGAAAAAGTCGTTCGCGATCTCGCCCATGGGCGTCGTTGCCGCCCCGCGCATTCGCCATGCCATGTCGGCATCGGCGTACACAAGGCGGTGCTCTCTCTCAATGTCCAGGTCGGGGAACGCGTCGAAAATCACGCGTTTGAATGCTCCCAGGTACGCCTCTTGCGGATACTGAGCGGACACGAAGAAGTAGGGGGTGCGCTCCGCGTGAGCAGCGATGATCTCCTCCTGCGCGGCAAGCGCGGCCTGCTCGGCCGCCTGCTGCGCGAGTGGGAGCAGGCGATCCCATCGAGTGATGGCGGCGGCGTCAGCGCCGGGGGTGGACAGAGAGGAGGATGGAGCGGGCGAGGCGCGATCACGCTTCGCGCCAACGGACGACGAAGAAGAAGCAGGTGCAGCCATCGCGGCTGGACGTGCGTGGAGAGGAAATGCGGATGGGTGAGTTTGGCAGTGTATGAGATTGTTTAAGCCGAGAAAGAAGACAACGGCAGTGTCAAAAGCGAAGCAGTGGACCAAGTCGCGCATTCCGGTTTTCGGGCCAGTTCCGGGTTCAATCCCGTTCTCGTTCACTTGCGCGCCTTCTTGAGCGTGCGCTCGTCCTCGGGCAGCGCCTCTTCCACATCGCCCAGGATGTCCCGCATCTCGGCTGCGACCTGGGCGGGGGAGAGGTACGCCACGCGGCGCGTGAGCAGCTCCAGCTTGTGTTTGACCTGCATGCGCAGCGGGATGGGCGCTCGGGGCGTGATGGCCGCCGATGTAAACTGCCCGATCAGGTTGCTCACGTCGGCCGGAACGCGGCGTGTCATCGACATGTGCCGCTCGACCTGGCTGGCGTCAAAGTGCGTGCGTGCGACGTACTCACGGGACGCGTCGGCCATGAGGTCGTAGAAGGCTCCCGCTCGGAAGACGTCATCCGAGTCGTCGTCGGGTGACATGGTGTGCGCAACGTGTGCCAGCAGCGCATCCCAGACGAGCGGATGCTGGCGAAGGCGGCGGAGCTGGTGCATCAGCATCGGCTGGCTGTCCGCGTCCAGGTCCGCCATCTGGATGACGTGGCGGCGCCGCGAGCTGCTCACGATGGGCGGCTCGGTGTTGAGGAACTCGTACAGCAAGTGAATGTCGCCGCGGCGCCTGAATTGGCGAAGCTGCCACTCGAGCTCCACGTCAGCATCGAGCGTGTACGTCTCGTCGCTGGTGGGCGACTGTGGCTGCATGCCAGCGAGGATGGCGTCTTCGAACTGCTTCACGAAGACGGCCCGGCCCGGCCGATCGCCATCCCCGTCGGCTTGCAACTGCATGGCCTGGTCGGCCGCGCGACGGGCAGCCGGGAGCAGATGGTCCCATGGCGTGAGGCTCGGGTGTGCGGTGCTCGGGGACGAAGCAGCAGCAGCAGCAGCAGGCGGTGGTGACTGGCCCCGCTCGCGCTTTGCGCCCGAGGACGAGGCAGGTGCAGCCATGGCGGTGATGACAACGGTGCGTGCGCGAATGAAGGGGAAGTGTGAATGGGCGAGTTTGCAGGTGTATTGGATTATTCGAGCCGGGAAAGAGGGACAGCAGCAGCGTCAAATGCGAAATGGCTGTCCAATTCGCACATTCCGGTTTTAGAAGCAGGGGCTGCTCCTATTGCGATTCCGGTCACTTGCGTGCCTTTTTGAGCGTGCGCTCGTCCTCGGGCAGCGACTCCTCCACGTCGCCCATGATGAGGCGCATCTCGGTTGCGACCTGTGCAGCGGTGAGGGACGCCATGCGGCGCGTGAGCAGCTCCAGTTTGTGCTTGACCTGGAGGCGCATAGGGATGGGCGTCTGTGTGGTAATCCCGTCCGTCGCAAACTGTCCGATGAGGTTGGTCAACTCTGCCGGGACACGATGCTGCATGGCCATATGCCGCTCGACCTGGCTGGCGTCGAAGCGCGCGCGATCCACACTCGAAGCGAACATCTCGTGACTGCCATCTCGGACCACTCGGGCCACGAGCAATTCCGCTGCGGGCGACGACGGGTCCGCCTGTACGAGTTGGAAGCGGTGGGTCAGCGCCTCCCACGCAGCCGAGTGCGAGCGGATGCGATGAATGCAATGGATGATCCGAAAGGGGTACTTCATGTTCCCGACGTCGTTGAACTGCGCGCGCATGGCCTTGTACAGCCCATCTGTCTCGTGCACCTTGTCGAACTCGCGCAGGCCCCAGGCCAGTTGCGCGTCCAGGAGCATGAGTGCTCGCTCGCCCTCGTCGCGGTCCGGGAACGCGGTCTCGATGGCCCCCACCACGCCGCCAGTGTACACGAACGCAAACGTGCGCTCGTATGCATAGCCAGTGTTCCGCGCATCGGATCGCAGCACGCTCTGCAGACCATGCTCGCCCGCCTGTCGCGCAGCCGGGAGCAAGTGGTCCCAGCGAGTGAGCGGTGCAACAGCAGCAGCAGCAGCTGGAGCGGGATTGGACATGATGATCCGAACGTCTGAGAGAGAGAGAGAGAGAGAACGAGGGACGAGGAGTGAAGACGGCGAGAGATGGGAAGTGGCGAATGAATGCACGGGTTTGCAGTATATGGGCTTAAAACGACAACAGACAACCACGACAACCACCACGTCAAGAACGCCCAAGCGAGCGAGCGAGTGGGTGGGCGGGTGGATGTGTGCGTAGCACGAGGCACACTCGCATCACTTGCGCGCCTTCTTGAGCGTGCGCTCGTCCTCGGGCAGAGACTCCTCCACGTCGGTCAGGATGGCGCGTAGCTTGGCAGCGGTCTGGGCCGGGGTAAGGGATGCCACGCGCTCTGTCAGCTGCTCCAGCTTGCGCTTGATCACGAAGCGAGCGGGCGGCGGCGCCGTCGGGTCGTCGATCTCGGCGCGCGTGAAGGTGTCGTGCAGGATGGTCTCGAACTCCGCCGCTCGCGCCGCCATCCCCTCGTCGCTGCCAATCACCATGTTCGCGTAGTCGTTGTCGACGTCGATCTCTGCGTCAGCGGCCTCCTCCTCCACCCACCGGACGACCGCGGCCCACCCAGTCGGGCAAAAGGCGCGCAGGCGCCGCAGCATATGCACGATCCCCGACTGCGTCGCCGGAGCGTCCAGGTCGTCCAGTGAGATGTGGTCGCCCGTGTTGGCGTCGTAGTTGAGGTGCGAGTAGAGGTTGGGGAACGAGCCGCTGCGCTCGAAGGCGCGCATCTCCCAGTCGAGGTGCGAGTCGACCTCGAGCAGGTCGCGCTCGGCGCGTGTTAGGTCGGACAGGGCGCGCAGCACGTGCGACTGGAACAAGTCGGCGTACTCCTCACCGTCACGTTCGCCGCCTCCCGACTCAGCCGCCTTGCGTGCGTCCATCCAGAGATGGTCCCAGCGGGTCAGAGGTGGGGCGGCGGCGGATGAGGCGACAGCGCCAGCAGCAGCAGCAGGCTTGGACATGGTGGTGGTGGTGGTGGCGGGGGCGGGAATGAAAGGAGAGTGAATGTGTGAGCTTTGGTGCTGTATGGAATTGATGGACCGCGGGAAAGGGGCGAACACCCGCAACAGAAACGAAACGAGCCAGAATTCTCACTCGTTTCATTTCGACTCGTCCTCTCGTTCCAATCGGGTCTCTGATCATTTGCGCGCCTTTTTGAGTGTGTGCTCGTCCTCGGGCAGCGACTTCTCCACGTCGGCCAGGATCAGGCGCATCTCGGCTGCGACTTGGGCGGGAGTGAGGGACGCCACGCGGCGCGTGAGCAGCTCCAGTTTGTGCTTGACCTGTAGGCGCATGGGGACGGGCGTCTGCGGCGTGATCCCCGTCGTGGCGAACTGTCCGATCAGGTTGGCCACATCGGCGGGGACGCGGTGTGCCATGGCCATGTGGCGCTCAACCTGACTGGCGTCGAAGCGCGTGCGCTCGATGCTCGGCTGGAGTGTCTCTCGGATGAACGCGGCGAGCTCAGCTGCTTCGCGTTCAATGGGCAACAGGCGCTGTCCGTCGTCCACTCGCTTGAGAAACGCGCTCCACGCAGCCGGGTGCTGGCGAATGCGGCGAATCTGATGCGCGGCAAGTTGACGACGGAACTCACCGTAGCCTTGCATGGACACGAGGATCGGCTCGTAAATGAATTCGATCTGGCTGTCTGGCTTGTACCCCGCATCGAACATGCGCAAATGCCACGCGATCCAGCCATCGTAGTAGACGACCTGAGCGTCTATGAGGTTCATGCCCGGAAAGGCGGCGCGGATGTGGTCCATGAACGCCTGCGTGTAGGAGCCGTAGACCGCGTCCTCGCCTGCTGGGAGCATCTGCCGGCCCAGTTGCTGCATCTTCGCGGCCAAGGCCCGCTCACCCGCCAGCTTCGCAGCGGGGAGCAGATGGTCCCATCGAGTCAGGGGAGGATGGGCGAAGGGATCAGCAGTCAACGCGGCAGCAGCAGAAGCAGGCGGATCGCGCTCGCGCTTTGCAGAAGCCATGGCGGCGTGGGGTGGGGTGGGTGAATGAGGAGCGAGCAGCAGCCCTTTGGTAGTGTATGGGCTTAAATCGGGCAAGGTCGCGGGAAAAAAACGAATGGGCGGACAAGAGGGCCCGTGACGGCGTTAGATGGCGCGCGGGCGCTGCCAAGCCGCCGCGATCACCGCGTCGATGTGCATGGACGCATGCGAGGCCACCTCCGCGCCGAGAGCGCACACGCGTTCGTAGACGCTCTCGACGTAGACACGACACGCCAGGAAGACGGGGTAAACCACGTGCGCCGCCGCGCACAGCCAGTCCCAGCACAGGGAGAGGAACCAGCGGACGTTTTCGTCGCAGACGCCGTACGCCAACTGGAACCACTGACCCACGACGACGAGACAGTCCCAGCACACCAAGAAGACGGGCAGGCACACGTATTGGAGGAAGGGCCGGATCACGTGGTGGCAGATGCCGATGATCACGCGATCGAACAGGTCCACGAAGGCGGTGCCCTGGACCAACAGCCACTCGCCGAAGCGCTCGAAGAGCTGCCACGCGTGCTCGGCCAGCGAGACCAGCGCGCGGCACGCGAACGAGTAGACGATGCGAAGCCAGTCGACGAGCACGTACCACGCGCGCTCGCACACGAGCCCGCCATAGATGGGCGCAGCGACGACGTGAAAAAGCGCATAGCATGCACCATCCACCACACTCGCTCCCGGACCGAGCTTCGTGCCGACTGGCACCGACGCGAACGGGTAGAGCGCAACGTACATGGCCGTGCAGACTGCATAGAAGTGCGCCATGAAGCGCAGCCAGGTGAGCCACGCCGGTCGCTTTGCTTTGACGGGAGCGGGCATGGGGCGTGGCAGCAAGAGAAGCGAGGGATCAAGGAATGGGGAAGTGGACGACATCGTGCGAGAGTGGAAGCGGATGGAGGTGTGTGTATGAGCATAAGATCGGCAGACAGACGGACAGACAGGCAGACGGGTAGGCGAGCAAGCGGCATCGCGATCCGCCCGTTTCACGTGCGCGCCTTCTTGGGCACGCGCTGGTCCTCGGGCAGTGCCGCCTCCACCTCGCCCAGGATGTCGCGCATCTCGGCCGCGACTTGGGTAGCGGTGAGGGACGCGACGCGCCGCGTGAGCAACTCCAGCCTGTGCTTGACTTGGAGCCGCAAGGGGATGGGCGCCTGCGCGGTGATGGCCGACGTAGCAAACTGCCCGATGAGGTTCGTCACGTCGGCCGGCACGCGATGTGTCATGGCCATGTGGCGCTCCACCTGACTGGCATCGAAGCGCGTGCGCTCGATCTCGGGCTCGAACAGCTCGCGAATGAAGGCGGCGAGCTCGGATGCGTCCCCCGCATCCCGCATCTTCGCCACGAAGTGCCACTCGTCCGCTCGGTTCTTCGTTGGGCGCGCGGCGGCTGCGAGTTCCTGGATGTCTGCGAGTTTCTGGATGAATGCAGCCCATGCCTCTGGGTGCTGATGGAGACGACGAAGTTGGTGCGTCGTCACGAAGCGCGCCGGCTTACTGTATTTGAACGTGGACATGATTCGATTGTAGAGTGTGTTGATCGTCTTGTCCCGCGTGCTGTTGCTCACCTCGAAGCGGTGCACGCAGTATGCGACAAACGCATCCGCGTCGATGAGGTTGCGCTCGTCCGTCGTGCGATCGAGAATGGTCCGCCTGATCGCCGTTCGAAACGCAGACGTGTACTTGGTGAAGGAATGCTCCACGCCCCACTGGGTCTCTGCATGCTCGCCCGCCAGCCGCGCCGCGGGGAGCAGATGGTCCCAGCGAGTGAGAGGCGGAGTCGTGACGGGACCCGGCGGATCGCGCTCGCGCTCGCGCTTCGAGCCTGCAGCGGCAGCAGCGGGTGCAGCCATGGCGAGTGGTGCGGCGGTGAGATGGGAAGAGAGTTTGAACGAGTGGGCTTTGGTGTTGTATGGAATTGTTTGAACGCGGGAAAGAGCGAGCAGCGGCAACAGAAACGAAACGAACCAGACTTTGCACTTATTCCATTTCGACCCTGTTTCATCCATTTGATTGCGCCCTCGCCATCTTCGCGCCCGCTGGGCACACGACACGACTCGGGACGGCACGCTTCACGCCACGCTCTTCTCCTCCTCCTCCTCGCCCCTGGTCTTGTCCGCGACCGCGGCCGTGCTCTCCTCATCCTCGTCCGCCGCGAAGAGGTTGCAGTCGCCGAGTCCGAACGACTCGCCTTTATCCTCGCGATCGGCCTGGTCGCGCTGCTGGTGTGCCTTGATGCGCTCGGCGTGCAGGGCCTGGGCGGCCCGCTCAGCCTTGTTGGCCGCCTTCTTGGCTGCCTTCTTGGCGCGCTTGCGCGCCTCGGCGGAGTCCTCGTGCTTGTTGGTCAGATGGGCGCGCTTGCACTGGGGCGAGCAGAACACCAGGCTGGTGCACGCCTCGTCCTTCTCGCACCGGCTGTGTCGGCTGGCGGGGACGATGATGAAGCCACCGCAGTTGCCGCACATGCACGGCTTCTGCTTCAGCGGCCCGAGGGCGGCGATCTTCTGCGGCTCGTCGCACTCACGGTGCGTGCACACGCCCGTGCCCCACGTCATCACGCCCTCCTCGCCCGGGCGCACGGCGTCGTTCTGCACCTGCAGCATGAACACGAACTCGCGCGCCGGGTCGTACGTCTTGACCGCGCGGACGAGCGTGCGGTACATGACGGCCATGTCGGTGTCGGTCCCGTTCGTCTCCTCCTCCTTGGCCAGCTGCTCGCTGAGCTTGGTCAGGCTGACGAAGCGCGTCTCGCGCGGGCAAAAAGCGAACGCAAACTGAATGAACGACTCGGGCGGGCAGGCGAACTGCATGTAGAAGCGCTCGCCGGGCGGGGTGACGCGCGCGACGACGCGCTGGCCCGTGGCCGCATCGATGCGCGGCTCGTCCGTGGCCGGGTCGATCTCGGGCACGAGCTGGAAGTCGCGGTTCATGCGCGGGATGCCGCCCACGAACGCCTCGGCGGCGAGCGGGAAGAACTGGTCCGACGCGTAGCAGATGAGCTGTCGGAAGTACTGCACGCGCATCGAGCGGCGCTGCTCGTGCTGCACGTTGGTGAAGGCGCGCCACTGGAACTGCAGCTGCTCCACCTTTTGCTGGTGCGTGCGCATCAGCTCCTTCTTCGCGGCCGGCAGCTTGTCGAGGTGCTCGCTGACCAGCTCGTCGCGACGCTTGACGTCGGCCTCGTGCTCTTTTTGGCGTTCGCGCAGGATGGCCTTGCGCTCGCGCGTCGTCAGCCGGTCGCGCGTCGGGTCGACGACGCCCACCAGCGTGGTCGCGCCCTGCTTGGCCATGCGCTCCTGGTGGCGGCGCTCGAGGCGCAGGTCGGCGCGCTCGCGCTGCGCACGGGAAACCACCCGGCGGTTGGCTGGCGCGTTGGCGTTGCCGCCAGCCCTGGTCTGCGCCTCCTCCGCCTTGACGCGCTGCTCAAACTGCTGGATCTGCACGCGAAGCCAGGCGGCCGTGTCGAACTGCGTCTTGGCGCCCGACTTGACGTGGTCGAGCTGGGCCTGGGCCGCGCCCGCCACGACCGCCGCCGCGTGGTTGATGTCGTCGGCGCTCATGCCGCTCTTTTGCACGAGCTTGTCGGCCTCGATCTTGGCCACGCCCTCGCGCACCATGCCCGGTACGTTCAGCTTGGTCATGGGTGCGGGGTCCGAGGACGAGGACGAGTCGGCCACTCCCGCTGCAGTTGCAGCCTTTGCGGCAGCGGCCGCTTCCGCCTTTGCCCTGCGCTCCTTGGCCGACTTGTGTTTGGGCGGCATGCTGTGCGAGGCGTAGATGGGCGAGTGAGTGGATGGGTGTGTGTGTGTATGGCCGCGCCTGTGAGCCTACACGGAGACGGGCGAGTGGGCGGCTGGGCGGGTGAATGGGACAATGAAACGCAAACAAGCTCACTCCGCCGCGAAACTGCCTGTCTGCGCCACCGGTTCCGTGTCATTTCATTCCCACGCCAGGCCAAAGCAACTTTGCACGGTACTCACTTTTCACCTCCTCCTCCTCCTCCTTCTCGCCCTTCCACCCCCGCTCCTCGCGCCCAGATGTCTGCCACTGCACCGGACCCGTCTGATCTCATGCAGGCGAGCGCGGCCGCGGCGCGTGCCGCCGCCGCCGACAAGCAGGTGCGCACCGTCCTGTTCTTGCTGGCCACGCACACCGAGCCGGTCGGTTCGTTTGGGCGTATCGTCAAGTACATTCGCGCGGTCGCCCGCGCCAAGGCACAGGGCACCGACTTGGTACCCGCGACGGTCGAGCGACAGATCGGCGTGCTCATGAGCGCACACGAGGCGGGCAACCAACTCGACGTGTCGGCGCTCGACCACTGCTACCAGGTCGGGCGCATGCTGCACCTCGCCGAGACACTCGACGTGCTCAAGGAGGTGGGGTGTGCGATCGCGAGCCGGACTCGAACCGATGTCGTCCCCGCCTACCGGTCGTTCCGCCTGGCAGACATCAAGGTCGACGAGTATGTGGAGTGGCGCCCCGTGGCGACGATCCTCACGCTCGCGCTGCTGCCCACCCATCCGCACAGCGGGAAGGCGCTGGACCTGTTCAAACGCGTGGCGATCAAGCTGATGCCAGAGGCGGGTATCATGGGCTCACGACTCATCTTTCTGCTGATGATTCGACTCGCGCGCGTGCACGACACACACGGAATGCCGCGAGGTACGCCCGGGCACGCATCCGTCGTGGAGGGGCATGTCGCGATTGCGCGCTGGATCTGCCAGGACCCACTCTTGATCTTCCGTCACCATTTCGCGTTGCCGCAGCTCGCATGGGAGCTGCCGACCGCGCATGAGTTCCTCGCCCCCTTCCTCGACGCCATCTTTCGGTCGCCCGTGATGCTCGACGCGCGCGTGGTCGCCGAGTGGCGCGAGCGGATGCCAGAGGAGCGACTCGCGCTCTTTGACCAGTACGTGGCCATGCACCTGCCCGACTCGCGGGCAGCGGCGGCGGCTGGCGACCTACCCAACGCGCAAAAGGTGATCGTGCGCGCGTTCGCCGAGGCCAACCTGGACCAGGCCGAGCGCCGCCTCCCACCCGAGATCGTGGGCAAGGTGTTTGCGCACCTCTACCACGACGAGACGCCCACTGTCGTCAAGGAGGGCGCAGCCACCGGCACGACGCCCTTCGCACAGCTGCTCACGCGCGAGGCGCGCAACGCCGTGTTCGGTGCCGACCTGGAGCGCCAGGCGCACGACGACGTGATCGGCGCCTTCCGGGTCACCGACGAGCAGCAGACGCGCGCGCTGCAGCAGCCGCGACAGGTGTCCCGCTGGGAGCGCACGGTTCGCGCGCGCGAGCCGGACGACGACAACGACGAGAACGTCTACGGGTACGCCGACGATGCAGGCGCCAATGACGGGGACGCGGACGCGGACATGGACATGGACGGGCTGGAGCAGCAGGCCGCCAACCTGCGCGTCTCTGCCCCGCAGACCAAGCGCGGCCGGGTGTCGGGTCGTGCGGCTACCGCCCTCGCTCAGCAGTTCGACTGGTGAGTGAGTGCTGAAACGAACGAGTGCAGCGATCGCCCGCCCGCCCACCCCTGCTGCTCCAGTCCGTCCAATCTAGCCATACACGCACACATTCACACTTCCAATCCTCTCTCGTTCCCTCTCTCGCGACCATGGCATCATCCGCATCCGCATCTGCGACCGCGCCCCACAGTGTCTCTTCGCCATGGACAGCGGGAGTCACGACGCTGGGCACGGCGATGGGCTGTCTGCTGGTCGGGTGCGCGGGCATCCAGATCCGCATCACCGTGCGCCGTCTGCGCGACGCCACGCGCATCACACAGGCTGCAGCGACTGCAGTGGTCGCAGCGGGTGCAACGACGCGCGTCGGCAGGAGCAGTCGGAGCGAGGTTGTCGTGCTTACCACGACGCCCACGTCGCCCAACCATGCCAAGGAGCTGATGCGCACGGCCGCAGCGCTTCACATCGGATACGAGATGCTGGTGGACACCAACGCGAGCATGCATCCGACGATCGACATCACGTGGCCGGGTGGTTCGGACAAGAGCGAGGCCGAAACGGAAACCGAGCTGCTCATTGCTGCCGCTGCTTCTACCATGGACGACTCCGACATACCTCTCGTGAGCGTGGATCACACTTCCAACTCGCCCGGCTCGCCCGTCCACCCCCCTCCGACAATGAGTGCCCCTTCCTCCTCCTCCTCTGCCGATGCGCCTGTCCCGGCCCCCGCTGCTGCTGCTGCGGCTGCTGCGGCTTCCCCTGCCCCTGCTACGTCCGCGCCCGCGCGCAAGGGTGCGATTCTCGTTATCGACCTCGAGGTGTCGGGCCATGGGCGCAAGAAGGGCGCCAACTTCATCCTCGGCGGCGCGATGGTGGTCATCGAGCTCGGCCAGGCGGAGGCCATGGCCAAGGTGACCAGTGTGGGCCACTTCACCGGATCGGACGACCTCGAGGAGCTGATCCCGAAGGAGAACCGCTTTTGCGAGTTCATCCACGACAGGAGCGCGCTCAACCAGATTGACCGATTTCTCGAGGAGGAGGCGATGCCAAAGGAGAAGAAGTCGTGGGTCCCCGGATGGGAGGAGATCGAGGGGAAGGAGTTCTGGCTCGCGCCCAAGAACCGCGACATGCTCCTGCGCACGGTCGCGGACATGCGCGCGTCGGAGATCGGTCCCATGGAGTTCGCCACGGCCGCACACGCGTGGATGCGCAAGATGGCCGACAAGTACGGCGACCTGCTGCTGCTGTCGGACACGAGCAACTTCGATTGGGCCTGGCTCGACCACTACCTCCACGTCCATGGTGGCTACGCCAGCGTCAATTACGCCACCAACAACGGCTTCGTGATTCCGCTCGACGCGACGTCCTACTTTTTTGGATTGACGAAGCAGCCGCTCTCGTTCGGGGCGTGGGACAACTTCAGCAGCAAGCGCGCGTTGACGGACGCCGACTTCGCCCTTCCCGACACCTCGCACGCGATCGACCCGGACAGCCACGACCCACTCGACGACGCCATCAACATCGCCGTGCGCTTCGCGTCCATCGTCCACCAACTCAAGGAGACGGACGAGAGCGGCAGCAAGAAGCAGAAGCGCGACGCGTAACGGACCAGGCCGAATCAAACCAGACCAGGTGCCCGCCTGCCCCACCACACCTCCAACCCTTCAGTCCCTTCCTCTCTCCTCCCTCCCCACCACACCTCCAACCCTTCAGTCCCTTCCTCTCTCCTCCCTCCCCACCTCCAGCCATGAGCGCTGGCGCCCCGTCCTCTACCACGACCCACTCGACCACGGTCGCGACTGCTCGCAAGGAGTTCTTCCACGACCAGGTGCGCGAGTCCTTCAACGATGGAGCACCGGGCGTCGTCGGCGAGATCAACCGCTCGTTCAGCTCCATGTCCCACGCGTGCATCGACCGGCTGCCGTCCGACCGCTACGCGGTGCACGGCGATCGCCATATGGTGCTCGCCCTGACGCTGCTCGAGCAGGCCAAGGATGCCGCGGTCAAGGCCGTCCTCCTGACCGGCGCGAGCGCGCCGGGATCGGGCGGGAACGTGGCCATCGTCAACCCGTTCGGCAAGTCGCTCTAAATTCCCCACATCCACGCCCCACCCTTCCCGTCCTCCCTTATCATCCTCACCAACGCGCTGGTTGGTTGATTTGTTGCACCTCGTCTCCTTTTTCCATACACACACACTCGCACACTTTCACCCATCCCCCTCTCACATCCGCCATGCGCATCCCCAAGGACGTGTTCCTGCACGTGCTATGCTCCTTCTTTGTGTTCGAGCACTCGCTCGACGACCAGCTGTTGTCGGACGGCCACGTCCTGCTCCAGCTGTGCAAGTGGAGCGACGCTGACAAGGCCGCGATCAAGCGGCGCATGCACCACATCCGCGTGCTGCCGCTCGGCTTTGCAAACCACTCGTCTGTGCGCATCGCCCACTGCGTTCGATACGAGCACGACCTGTCTCGTGGCGCCATTCGATGCTTCGTTCCACGCGCTCCCTCTCCTACCACCGCTGTCGCTCTTTTCTGGGACGCCGCGCGCCACTGGCTGTGTCGAAGGCGACCACGGACAGAGAAAGGAACAGCGCATGTCATCTATTGGGTGAAATTGGGACGAAACGAGCCACTTCTCATTCGGCGGCCCCGGTACGGCAAGTCGCTCTAAATTACCCACATCCGCGCCCCACCCTTCCCGTCCTCCCTTCCCCTCCTCACCGATGCGCTGGTTGGTTGGTTTGTTGCACCTCGTCCCTCTTCACACATACACCCACCCACCCACGCGTTCACATCCTCATCTCATCTCGTCTCGCCCGTCTCGCCATGAGCGACGCAGCCGTCCACGCGACCGTCGCCGACGCCCAGAAGGAGTTCTTCCATTTGCAGGTGGCTGCGTCCTTCCACGTCGCGGACGTTCCGAATTGTGCAGTCGGGGAAGTCAATCGCGCGATCAGCAACGCAGCACACGCATGCATCAACCAACTACCGTCCGATCGCTACTCACTCAACAGCAACCAAGCCATGCTGCTGGCCATGCGGCGACTCATGCAGGCTCGGGATGCCGTCATTGCGTCCGTCGCCATGGCCAACGCAACGCCCACGCCAGTGACAGCCGGCCGCTTCGGCGCAGGCAAAGCGCTCTAGCTCCTTCCCTCCATTCACCGCCACCCCTCCATCGCTCTCGACTGATGTGTCCACCCCTCGTCCCTTTTCCACGCACACGCACACACACACATCCCCATTCTCTCTCGCCCCCCCCCCCCATTCCCATCCTCGCCATGCGCATCCCCAAAGACGTGTTCCTGCACGTGCTGTGCAGCTTCTTTGTGTTCGAGCACTCGTTCGACGAGCAGCTGCTGTCGGACGGCCATGTCCTGCTCCAGCTGTGCAAGTGGAGCGACGCGGACAAGGCGACGATCTGGCGCCGCATGCACCACATCGCCGTGATTCCACGGGGCATTGCGATGTTCTCGCAGATTCGCATCCCTCGCGGCGTGCGATACGAGTACGACCCGGCAAGTGCGGTCATGCGCCGATTCGCTCCGCGCATGCTCCACCCGCTCGATTTCTGGCGCGCCGTGCGTCGCTGGATATACAGAAGACGACCAGCAGCAGAACTGCGCAGGTGGACGGAGGTGTACGCCATGTCCGTCCTGCCATTCCTGCCGCACGAGACCGTGCACTCCGGCAGCTACACACCCAGACGAGGGTTTGGCAAGACGCGCGACAACATCGACCCGCGCCGTTTTATGCGAGCTGCGCCGCATTCCTCCTCCTCCTCCTCATCCCCACCCTCTTCTCGCCCATGATGAGTCGAAGATGAACGACACGTAGGTGCCATTGTTGTATGTGTGGGCGTTACTAGTCTTGCACTCAAACGCAGCAATTCCACACGTCTCCTCCCTCTCTCATTTGCGTGCCTGTCTGGGTGCGATGGGCTTGTCCTCGTCGTCGTCACTGTCGGGCGCGGCGGATGCAGCAGCAGCGGCAGCGGGTGTGGGTGTGGGAGATGGGCGGGGCTTCTTGTTGCGAATCGGTAGCGCCTCCTCCACGTCGGCCAGGATCAGGCGCAGCTCGGCCGCGGCTGCCTCGGGGGCGAGGGACGCGACGCGGCGCGAGAGCAGCTCCAGTCGGTGCTTCACCTGCAGGCGCATGGGCACGGGCGCCTGGGCGGTGATGGCGGACGACGCAAACTGCCCGACGAGGTTGGCGACGTCGGCCGGCACGCGATGCGCCATGTCCATGTGGCGCTGGATCTGGCTGGCGTCGAAGCTGGCGCGCTCGTCCTCCGGGGTCGCCACCCCGCGGAGCAGGTCGAGGAAGGCGGCGTTGTAAGACGCCGAGTTACGCTTGCCCTCGCGCGTGTATCGATCTGGGTACGTGTTATCCGCCGCATAGCTGAGCAAGTCGACCCAAACGATTTGATTTCGGCGAAGGCGGAGAACCTGGTGAACGAAGACGGAATGCAAGTCGGCCTTCTTGAAATCGTCGACTGATTCGAATGGATCGGTCAGATGGATATAGAGCAACTGGGTGTCGCCGTAATCGTCGAACGCCGCGGTGTACCACGCCACGTCGGCATCCACCTGGACGAGCGCGCGCTCATCGGCCGTCAGGCCGGGCACGGCTCGGCGACGGATGAACGAGACGAAGCCGTCGGTGAACTCGGACTGGTACTTGTCTGTGTCGTACTCGTCCTCATTCTCGCCTGCTTCCCACCCTTCCGACTCGAACATGTCGGCGGCCTGAACGTCCTTCCACGCGCGAAGCGATAGGTCGCCGGCCTCGCGTGCCCCCCGGAGCAGGTGATCCCATCGAGCGAGAGGCGGCAAAGCGGGACCACCGACATCACGTCGTCCTCGCTTTGCGCTGGATGGTGCGGCGGCAGCGGGTGCAGCCATGGGTGGGTGGGTGGGTGGGTGGGCAGACGAGTGAGTGAGCGAGCGAATGAGATGGATGTGCCGCACTGGTGGTATGGCAGACGAGAGGCTTAAATGAACAACGACAGCGATCTGCGCATGCATCAAACGCTCCCAGTCGTTATCTCGTGCAACTATCTATTTCCTTCCCACACCCCGTCCCATCATGGCGGCGCCCGCTTCCGCTTCCGCTTCCGCTGCCGCTGCCGGTGGTGGTGAGGCATCGATCGACCCACCGGCCCCGGGCATGCTGGCCATGCCGCCGCGCACCCTGGCCGCACAGCGCGTGATCGACAGCATCTACGCCGTGCCCGGTCCCGCCACGGCCGCTGAGGTGGAGGGGCTCGCGTTCGCGGTCGCGCTGCGCAAGTTCCGCGTCCAGTCCACCACCCAGCTGTCGCCGATCCAGAATGTGTGGCAGCAGGGCGAGTTCATTCGCCTTGCGCTTGAGGCGGGGCAGCCCGAGATGGCGATTCGCGTCGCCACCGTGTTTGTTCGCGCCTTGACGAACACGGGCACCGAGGCGGCACTGTTTGCCAGACCCGAGAGTGCGCTATATCTGGACGTGGATGGCGACAACCCGATGAGCGTCGTGGCGATGCAGGGCGCGGATGCGCTTCTGTTCCTGGCCTATTACGCACCGCTCTGCCCCGACCTCGGCGACTCACTTGCCCTACTCAAGCAGGTCGTGCACACCGTCGGGCCCCAGATCTCGCCCCTCTGGATCTCGACCATCCTGCAGGCGGACGACTACCAGTTCTACATGTTCAAGTTCACCCCGAACTTCTCCAACTGGTTCCATGTGATGCGGCGTGACCACACACTGGCAGCCGCGAAATGGCTGCTGGGACCGGAGCAGCCGCTGCTCGTCCAGATTGCATCGATCGGCAACGTCCGCACCGTCCGCGCACTCGAGCACGCGCCGCCCGCCATCCGCGACCTGATTCTGAACGCCATCCTACACACGCAGACGCGCGAAGTCATCATCGGCGCGCGTGCACTCATCTCCAATTCGTGGTTCATCGCCGACGCGCGACACTTTGCCATCCGGTCAATCGATCGACACCTGGTCATGCACGCGCCGCCGACGGGCGACCACGAGCTGATCTCGGACGCACAGGCGCAGATCATGAGTGATCTGGTCGATCAGATGACGCGCGCGTCGGGTGGTGACATGCCTCACGAACTGGCCGGTCTGGTGATGGACTACGTGCGCCGCGATGAGACGGTCGCCGGGGGTGCCAATGCCAGTGCTCTCACGCCCTACCAGCAAAGGGAGGCCTTTCTGCTCCGTCGACAGGTTGGCCGTACGCAGATTGCAATGGCCGACGAGCGTGTTGCAGCATCCGGCCCTCGTCCCGCCCCCGCTGTGTCCCACCCGCGACCTGGGAACGGAGACGGCGGAGAGGACGAGTCGAAGCAGCGGGCCCGCCTTGGTGCCCGCTTCCTCTCCCACACACTCGCTCCCACTGTGCACTGGTGAACCTTTGCTCGCCCCCACCCCTCCCCTCCCACACACCCTTCCCTGCCTCTCGCGCGTATCCTTGTCCACTGTCGCATCAAATACACATTGTCGTAATGGACACTTCGACCCCTCCCACTCGCACGCACTCGGCAGCGAGCCATGGCTGCTCCTTCTCCTGTGTCCAACGGCGAGGCGGCAATTGCCCCGTCACTGCCCGGGATGCTGGCGATGCCGCCACGCATGGCGTCGGCACAGGCGGTGCTCGACTTCATCACGGGCCGGTCGGTCATGGATGCGCACGCGCGGGTGGTCGAGATGCGGCGCCTGTTGCAACTCTTTGGCACCGCATCGGGTATGCAGCTGTCGCCGATCCAGATGACGTGGCAGTGCGGTGAGTTCATTCGTGTCGCGATCGAGGACGGTCGCAGCGGTCTCGCCTTCGAGGTCGTCATGTGGGTCGTACAGATGGTGCTCTACTCGCACATGGAACTCGTCGCCAAACCCGGTCGCGCCGAGGAGATGACGGTCCGCCTCGACAACGGGGACATGCAGTCCGATGCGCTCATGGGCATCGACCAGCTCCTGTTCCTCGTCTATTACATGCCGCTCTGTCCCGACCTCGGCGCGTCGCTCGACCTGTTCAAGCTGGTCGTGCGCACGATCCGCGCGATTCCTGTCTTGATGCAGCAGCTGACGCCCGACTGGCTTTCGCGCATCCTGCAGGTCGACGGGGGTCGCTTCTACGTCGGCGACGACTTCCCCCCGCTCGTGTCCACCTGGTTCCACGTCATGCGACGCGACCACACGCTTGCCGCCGCGAAATGGCTGTTCGGACCCGAGCGACCGCTGCCCTTCACGATCGTGGCGGACCCCGTCACATGGAACGTCGTCCCTGTGCGCAACCTCGCATGCATGCCGCCCGCGATTGCCGATCTGGCACTCGACGCCATTCTACACACACAGGCGCGCGGCATACTCGTCCGTGTCCGCACGACGGTCATGGGTTACTGGCAGGTGCCCGCGGACGCACATCGCGCACTGGCCAAGATCGACCAGCACCTGGCCGTACACGCGCCTCCGACGGCGAACGCGGTGACCCCAGCACCCGCACAGGCGCAGATCATGAACGCGCTGGTCGAGCAGATGGCGCGCACCACCGCGGCCGACGTCCCCTTTGACGTTGCGAGCATGGTGATGGACTATGTGCGCCACGACGAGTCCGTGCGCGTGGACGCGGCCAAGCTCACACCGTACAAGCAAACGGAGAACGACTACCTACGCGCGCGCATTGGCGCGGTGGGCGTGGACATGGCGGCGGAGCGCGTCGCGGCCGCAGCACCTCGGCCCACACCCGCCTCCTCTCGACACCGGGAGGGCGGAGGAGAGGAGAAGCAACAGCAGACGCAGCGCGCCCGTCTCGAGGCACGCCTCCGCATGCCATCCATGGCGCACTGGTGAGTCCACCATCGCGCACTCCCCCCTCTTCCCCGTCTTTCTTTGCATCAAATATACATTGTTGTAATGGAAACTTCTAACCCTCACACTCGCACGTACGCGCCAGCGAGTCATGGCCGCACCCGCTCCCTCTCCCGTGCCCGATGGCGAGGCGGCAATCGCTCCGCCGCCGCCCGGGATGCTGGCGATGCCGCCACGCACGGCGTCGGCACAGGTGGTGCTTGACTTCATCGCGAACGCGGATGCGCAGCGATCCGCGGTGGACGAGCTGCTGCGCTTGCTGATGCTCTTCCGCTCCGAGTCGGTCGTGCAGCTGTCGCCGGTTCAGGTGCTGTGGCAGTACGGCGAGTTCATCCGCGTCGCGCTCGAGAAGGGCCGCGTCCATCTCGCGCTCGGTCTCGCCCACCGCATCAACATCGGGATGCTAGCCTCGTCGACCGGCGTGGATCTCTTTGCCGGTCCCGGTCGTGACGAGGAGATGGTTGAGTACATTAACGATAGGCAGTTGCGCGCTGCTACGCTCGCGGGCATCAACGAGCTCCTGTTCCTGGCCTATTACGTGCCGCTCTGTCCCGACCTCGGTGCGTCACTCGCGCTGCTCCGGCTGATCGTGCGCGCGGCCCGTGTCGTCCCTGCCCTGGCGCAGCAGCTGACCCCGGGCTGGATCGTGCATCTGCTGCAGGTCGACGCGGGCCGCTTCTACGTCCACGCCTTCCCGCCTCACGTGTCCAACTGGTTCCACGTCATGCGGCGCGACCACACGCTCGCCGCTGCGAGGTGGCTGCTGGGACCGACGCGGCCGCTGCCCCTGGCCGTCGTGGAAAATTCCGCCTCGTGGACCATCGCCGCCGTGCGCGACATCGTCTACATGCCGCCTACAATTGGCGACCTGGCGCTGAATGCGATCCTACACGCACAGCCGCGCAGCATGTTGCTGCGTGTGCGAACCACGGTCGAGCAGTACTGGAAGGTGGCCGCCGATGTGAGGCGCGCGCTTGCCAAGATCGACCAGCACCTGGCCGTGCACGTGCCGCCGACCGTGAACACGGCACGCCCGGCTCCCGCGCAGACGCAGATCATGGACGCTCTCGTGGAGCAGATGGCGCGCACCGCCGCGACCGACGTCCCCTTTGACGTTGCGAGCATGGTGATGGACTATGTGCGTCGCGACGATTCCGTGCAGGCGCACGGGTCCAGACTCACGCCATACAAGCAGGCGGAGAACGACTACCTGCGCGCTCGCATCGGCGCAATGGGAGCGGGCATGGCGGCGGAGCGTACCACGGCCGGCCCCTCCTCTTCCTCCGCGGGCCAAGAGGCGGAGGAGCAGCAGCAGCAGCAACACGCCCGCCTCAGCGCCCGCTTTCCCACTGCCACCCCCCTCGCTCATTGGTGAAACGGACGAGGAGGCGGCCGCCAAGCCAATCAATGAAACGGACCAGACGATGCAACGATCCGCACCGCCACTCCCTTCTTCTTCTTTGTCCCCTCGCCCGTCCACCCTCGCACACATACACACACACACATTCACTCCCTATTCCTATTCCTTCCTTCCATCTCTCTTCTTCGTCATGTCCCTCGCGCCCCGTCCCTCGCTCACTTCCCCCATCGTCCGCGTACACGCCGACGTCGAGGGTCGATACGCCATCTGCGTCCGACGCGACGGAGTGCCAGCGCTGCTGCCGACCAGCGCGCAGCCATCCTTGCAGTGCAGCCGGATTACGGATATGGTGATCGACCCGTTCTGTAACACGGTCACGCTGGTCATGCCGGCGCGGCCAACGACCATCGCATGCGTCAGCCTCCTCATGGCCCACGAATTTGGCGGCCACTCCGTCTCCTACCAGTGCGTCGACCGCGACGCCGAGATGCAAGAGGCGCTTCGCCCCAGCCCAGCGTTCGCGGCGGCACGAGCAGATGCGTTCGCAGCCGACGCGCGGAAGCAGGCGTGGATCGAGTCCATCCAGGGATGGTTCTCCGCCGTTGCCCAGCACAGCCACGCAATTTGACTGGTTTTTATCTACTTGTCTGCATCCGCATGGATGCCCTTGCTAGCTCGCACCCATACACCCACATTTCATTCATTCATCCATTCATTCTTTTGCATCCACCAATCCAATCCGATCGCCATGGATGGTGAGCCGTCGTCGTCGCCGGCGACGCCTGTGCACCCGCGCGTGCTCGTGTGCGACCTGGACGAGACGCTGGTGTGCACATCCGTCGACCCGGCCTACTTCGACTACCGCCCGCCCGACTTTACGTTTGAGCGCGTGCTCTTCTTCAAGCGACCACACGTCGACGACATGCTGCGCCACGCCCAGAAGCTCGGCTTCCACGTCGCCGTATTCACTGCCGCGGGATCCACATATGCGGATGCCGTCGTGCAAGGCGTGTTCGCGCCACTCGGGATCGTGCCACTGGCAGTGCTCTCATACCAGCACTGCATCGAGCGAACGTCATTTGACGCACAGACCGGTCGCGTCGATCGATACGCGGTCAAGTCGCTGATCCAACTCTGGAATCATCATCGCATCGACCCGGCCAGCGTGGTGCTCCTCGACGACAAGGCGTGCAGCGCGCTGTACGACCCAGCCAACCTCTATCACGTCGCGCCATTCACGGGCGAAGGCGGCGAAGGCGCGTGGAGCAGCGACACAGCCCTGCTTACGTTCCAGGACGTGCTGACGTTCCTCCACTCTCAGGCGCACCTCTCGACGGTGCAGGCGCTGCAGCTGTACCGGGCCAGCAGCGCGCAATGAAACGGACGAGAGTTTGCTCCCTCCCCCCCCCCTTGATCCATTGTCCGTGCTTGTCCTCCCGTCGTTGCCATTCATTCATTCACTCGTACCTCTCGCCCTTCTACCTTCCACATCTTTGCACGCGATGTCGTCCCCGCCTGTCTACTCACCCTCCGCTTCGGCCCCTGCATCGGCCACCGTCGCTCCCTCGCTGTTCGCTGTGCGCGTCGAGTACAGGGGGTGCGCGCCCAAGAACGCGATGGCGTCCTTGGATGACCACGGCACGTGCCTCGAGGCACGCATCGACGACGACGAGGGTGAGGTGGTGCTAATCGTATCCGCGCAAGATCGCAACATCGCGCGCTGCTGTACCCAGATCGCCGATGCGCTCCATGGCACCATCGTCCGATGCGAGCGCATCACCACCGACGAGCAACGCCATGCCGCCCTCCGCCCCGCGCGGGTGGACTCCGACTCCGACTCGGATTCCGATCCCGATACCAAATCCGAATCCGAAGTGGATCGACTCACGCGCTCGATCGCCCGCCGCACGCGCACCGGATGGGCCATTATCTCGCTCATCTTCATCGTGATCGCATACGTATCGGAGACGCGACGAACGAACGCTCTCTCTCTCTGAGTCGAAACGCATGCGCACGTGTCCCTTCCCATTGTGAGTTGTTTATTGTAACGAGTCCCATGTTCATTCCTTCATTCCTTCATTCATTCATTCGCCCACCCTCCCCTTCCACCCTGTCCACGATGTCGTCCCCGCCTGCCTGCTCGCCCTCCGACCCGGTTCCTGAACCGGCCCATGCCTCGGTTGCGCCGTCGCTATTCGCGGTCTGCGTCGGATACAATGGATGCGCACCCAAGAACGTGATGGTGTCGCTGCATCCCGGGTACAGTGGCACGTCGTCGCTCGAGGAGGAGCACGGGGTGTGCCTTGAGGCACGCGCCCATGGCGATGACAACAAAGTGACGCTGATCGTGTCGGCACGTGATGTCGACATTGCGCACTGCTGCACCAAGATAGCCGAGACACTCCACGGCTCCATCGTCAGCTGCACGCGCATCACCACCGACGAGGAGCGCCAGGCCGCCCTCCGCCCCAGTTCCGATTCCGGTTCCGACTCGGATTTCGAATCCTCCTCCCATTCCGGCCCGGATCAGCGCACGCTCGCCGTCTTCAGAGAGTCACCACTCTCTGAATTCGGCGTCTTCCTCGGCATCATCCTCGCATGCTTCGCAGCATTCAGCGCACTCGCTGCTGCACGGTGAATGTCCACCCCCCTCCATCTCTCTGAGTCGAAATGCGTGTACATGCACATCATTTGTATGCGATTAAATGTCTAGACGCGCAAAAGCAATACAGCCGCGTTCAAATTGCCCTTTCGCCTCTTATTTGGTCTTTTGCTTTTTGGGCTTGGAGCCGGCTTTGGACGCGGCCGAGGCGGGTGGCTTGGGCGCAGCGGGCGCGGCGAGGGCAGCGGCGGCGGGTGCGGGGGAGGGAATGCCCGCGATGTCCTCGATCGCAATCTGTGGCTTGGTGTGCCAGGCCTGCTGGCTGACGCACATGAGGTTGCTGAGTAGGTCGACGCCGGCCGGCCAGCGCATGAAGCCCTTCTCGATGAGGTAGACGATCTGCTCGAAGGGGATGTTGCTCGGGATGCTGACGACCGGCCCGCCCGTGCTGTCGAGGTGGTGGTCGATCTCGTCGGGCGTGGGCGCCTTGCCCGCGTTGCGTCGCACGTAGCGACGCGCGAACTTGGTCGCGCGCGTGTCGCGGTACATGTGGATGTAGGCGTCGGAGAGGATGAGCTCCATGCGGCGCTTGCGCTCGCTCTGCGCCTCGCGGAAGAAGCGGCCCGTCTCGGCGCTCGCCTGCTGCGTGTTGAGCTTGGCCGTGCCGGTGGTGTCGCCCGCGCTCAGCATGCCCATGTGCATGCCGTACTGCAGGCAGGTCATCTCGAACACCGAGTTGTGGATGGGCAGCAGGTTGTCGGGCGCCTCGGGCAGGTGGCTGTTGGCCAGCATGCGCCCTTCGGCGATGGCGTACTCGGTCATCTCACCCGGGCGCAGGCGCTTGCGCGTCTGGGATTGGGCAGCGGCCGCGCTCGCGTCCGTGCCACAGTTGGCGTCCTGCACCGACTGGCCGACGCGCTTCATGTGGTCGTAGTCCTCGCGCGTGGCCATGCCGTCGGGCATGAGGGCGAGCGGGCCGGCCGGCATGTGGTTCGGGTCCGACAGAGCGGCGGCGTTGGCCGCGGCGTCGCTGTTGGTGACGAGGGTGGGGCGGGCGCGCTCGCGGTCGGCAATGCTCGTCTGCTCGATCTTCTCCGTGTACAACCGGTAGACGCTGTTCATGAGGCGCTTGACCTTGCTGCGCAGGATGCCCACCTGGTCGCTGCCCACGGGCAGGTCGCTGCCCACCACGCGCACGCCGGGAAGGACGCGCTCGCCCGGGATGCCGCCGCCCGTGCCATACGGCACCCGCTCGACGAACTGCCACTCGTACGTGCCGTACACGTCGGCGCGGAAGAGGATGCGCACGATGCGGTCGAGGTTGACGACGCCGGGGCGCTTCGGGTCGGTCCGGCGGATGGACGGGTACGTGGTGTTGTTGGCGGCCACGATGCCCGCGAAGCCGATCGTGTCCTCCTGCTCGTAGAAGTCGACGGCAAATTTGCCCAGCATATGGCTGCGCTGCCGGCGAGCGTGCTCCTGTGCCGACGTCATCTTGTGCAGCGGCTCGCTCTTGTTCGGGCGCGGCTTGGGCGCGGGTGCGGCAGTGGACGACGAGGATGCCTTCACCCTCCCATCCTCGTCATCACTGTCGCTGCCATCTTCGCCAAAGTCGACGAGGATGTCGCCCGATAGGAGCGACTTGTAGCACACGTCCTGCACGCACTTGATCTGCGGCGTGTCGCGCGCAAAGCGGCGCAGCTTGGCCACCTCGTTCATGTCGATCTCCATCCAGCCGTCCACGCCCGCCTGCGCCAGGATGGCGCACGGCCCCTGCGTGTAGATGTCCCCACCTCCCATGCGAGACGACATGGCGGAGAGAGGGGAAACGGATGAGGGTGTGGATGTGAGAATGGCGCACCACTCGCTGATCGTTTTGGTGCCGTGCATTTCCTTCCCAGTCTCTCATCCCCCCTCATCCGTTCGCCGCCGCCCCGCCACACGGACGGACAGGCGCAATGACCGATCCCCGACCAAGTGGGAAGCAGCAGCAGCAGCAGCAGCTGGCCGATGCAGGGCCCATGCCCGCGTACGGGTCGATCGAGTTCTTTCGCTGGATGCTCGCGACCGTGCAAACGGGCCAGGACGCCGAGTACGCGGGCGAGTTGGAAGCGACGATCGCGCGGATGGAGGCGATCGACCGGGTCCGTGTCGAGCAGAACGCAAAGCGAGCGCGCCTGCAAGCGATCTATCCGCACCTGCTGCCCCTCCTCCCTCCACTCGACGACAGCCAGCGATCGGCTAACGCAATCGGATGGCGCCGAGACGAGTTCAGGAAGCAACAAGCTGCCATCGAGGATGCTGCCGACGGACAGCCACTCCGCCGCGCTGCCGATGCATGGCCCTACTATTTCATGCACCCATCCGCCGAGTCACACGGCACGCTCCTCCCTGCACTCCAGCAGCAGTTTTTGGAGTCGTTCGCACCACGCAACCGCGCCCTGCTCGAGGTGTGGCTGCACGCGTTCGACGTCAACTTCAAGCTGGCCGATCGCACGGACGAGCGCGGCCTACTCCTCCGCTGGTCGGGTGAGGCGTTCCGGCGCATCAGGGCTCTGGTCAGCGACCACCCGAAAGCCGCGACGCTCACCGACCTGCTGTCGCTGCTCCCGCTCGTCGAGGCGGGTGTGAACGGGCCGACGAACCAGAGGTTCTGGGACTTTTACGATCTCCTGTTCATGCCGGGTCCGCATCGGCTGGGTGTGCCGCTGCCCGCCGGCCTGGTCCTGTTCGAGGGCCGAGGCGCAGCGCCCAGCGTCCATCAGGTGCTGCAAGACCGCCTGCGCCGCCCGCCATTCAGCACTAGCTGGCACCCCAACGTGGCACTCGACTTCACGCGCAACCAGAGTGGCGGTCGCGACGGCGGCATGTTCGCGCACAAGCTGATGAGCGATGGCATCTTGGGTGTGGATGTGCAACAGGCGCGCGCGGATGCGACGCGGCAGCCCTACCAAGAGTGGCGCGAGTGCGAGGTGATCGTGCAGCCACTGGTCAGCTTCCACCAGGTGGACGAGGCATGGGTGCTACTGGACAAGCGCAGCTTGGACGTCCGATCCGTCGATCGAGGCGACGCGCGCACGGTCTGGGTGCACGTCGTCTTCACCCACGCCTTCCTTGGCGACGTCTGTCCATGCGAGGCGCAGAGGGAGGCGATCGAGGCGGCGGCGGCGGCATCCAATTCCTCCACCGCGTCCCACGACCCACCCGACGCCAAGCGCCAGCGCCTACAGGGTCGGCTGCAACTGGACTAGCACGCACACTTTCATCTCGCTCCCCTCCTCCCCATCTCTCTCCCTCCCCCCCCCATGCTCCGAAAGGTGTTGACCAGTGTAACCAAATATCCGATGGCGCTAGTTGCCGTAGTAACGGCGACAGGCGTCGCCATCGGGCGTGCGAACGCGCCTCGCCACAGCGAACCATCCGCCACCTGCCCCATGTGCGCCAGAGACCGCGCGCGGATCGAGGCCGATCGCGCGATCCGCGAAGCCTGGCGATGCTAGGATGGTGGGCAGCGCCAGTGCGTGGCCGTGCGTACCCACCTCGAAACAAAAACAAATACACACGCCCATCGCATTTCCAAATCACGATTTAGAGATAGCAATCGAGAAAGTCTGTGTACACGGAACAATGGCAGACACAGTGCCGACTGAGAAGAGGAGGAGGAGGGAGGGATGGACAGGGCGCATGGGAGGAGCTCATCACATCCACGAGGTGCGATCGGTGCAGACCGGCCGAAGGCGGCGGAGGATCGCGGGCAGGGCCTTGGCAAAGCGCTCCGGCTTGACGTCCGGCATCCCGTTCCAGCGCTCGCCGTCCCACTTGGTGCTCACCAGCAGCCGGATGTCGCGGCCATTGGCCTGGCGCTTACGCTGGCGCTGCAGTCGTGCTCGCTTGGGCTGGGTGAGGCGCGGGTGCGGACGCTTCGGGCCGCGAAGCAGCTGGCGCGGCACCTGGTCCTCGTCGGCCGCCGCCCAGCTGGCGTGCTTGGCCACCGGATCCAAGTGGATCGAGAAGTAGCGCTTGTCGCTGTCCTCACACAAAAAGTAGAGCGTCACGGGCTTCGACGCGCGCTCAGCCATCCTGTCCCACCACCTGAGCGCCTCGGACGTGCAGTAGTGCATGATCTTGCCCCAGGTGTGGCAGCCAAAGCGGTGAATCGGAAGCGCTTCCTGAAGCAGGGCGGGGTTCGGCTGGCCCGTTCGATTGTCAGCTCCGGTGAACGGAGCGCCGCCGATGCCGTACCACCGCGGCGGCAGGGCGCGGGTGTCGATGGTGGCCGACTCGTCCGAGCAGCAGAGGTACTCGCTGATGATCCCCATGGTTCGTGCGAACGAGTGAATGGGTGAGTGAACGAGCGAACGGGCGGCTCAGTCCGGGACAGCTGATGTACACGGCAAGGGCCCTGCAATCGCGAAACGGATCACACCCCTACAAGAAAAAAGGGAAAGGGCAGCCCTGGCCTTCTGCGCTGGCGCAGCTGCTGCTGCTGCTGCTGCCCATTCACACTTTCAGCCACCCCCTTCTTCTCTTCTCCCCTCTTCTCTCCTCTCCCTCCCTCCCCCGCCCGCCTTTTCTCGCAGCCATGTCCGCATCTGCCCCTGCCGCCGCCGCCGCCGCCGCTGCCGCGCCCACTCTCGCCATCACCACTGCACCCATCAATCGCTTCGAGCTGCAGCTATGGCAAGAGCCGGCACCTCGCCAGAAGGGTGAGGCGTGCAAGCTGGCCACGATTCCGCTGGAGCAGCGCCCGGTGAGTACGGGCACGTTCACTTTTTTTGGCGCCACCAACGCTGGCGTACTCAAGCAGTGGCTCGACGAGCGGGACCAGCAGGCGGACGCGCCGCTCCCCGCCTCCGGCTTCGTGACGCAGGTGCGCGAGTGGCTGGTGGCCAATCGCTACCACGAGGTGTCACTGTCGTGCGCCGCCGTACTGCGTCTCGTCGAGACGGCCGACCAGAAGGTGCTGCGCGAGTGGGCGTTCGCGTACAAGACCAGCCACCTGCAGGTGGACTGCGCGCACAATGAGTGGACGCTGACCAGCGAGGACAAGACCGTGGTCCTATCGGGTGGCAGCCTTGGCCGGCTCAAGCAGCCGACTGGCACCACCATGCCCAAGGGGCTGCGGGTGCAGGCACTGTGCCTGCTCAGGCCGGCCTGGCACGCACCCGAACTGGTGCGCATCCGCCAGCTGCTGGCGGAAGACAGCATCGCACGCGCCGCCATCGCGTCCGAGCAGCGCCGCGACGAGTGCAAGAAGCGCATGCGCCAGGCGCAAGAGGAGCTGGACGCGGCCGAGCAGGCTGTCGAGCGCTGCGCCAAACGCATCCGACCCGCCGCCGCTGCCGCCGCCGCCGCCGCCATCTGAGAAGGAGCCCACCCACACCCACGCCCCACCCACCAGCGCCTGCAGGGTCGCCTGCAACTCGATTGAACAACGCAGTGTCAAATGTAGCAATCGGAACCGGCTCGATCTTTCTTTCTTTGCACGCTAGATAAATAGATGGACAGAGTGGAAGGCGGGACAAGGGGAAGGGAGGGAGGGAGGAGGAAGGAGGGAGGAGGGAAGGAAGGACGGACGGGAGTGGGGGAGGGTGGGCGAACGATCATGTGAGCGAGATCGTTTGGAGGTTGGCGTACGGGCGCCGCTGCTGCTGCTGGCTCTGCTGGGCAATGGGCTTAACGCGGGCAGCTCGGCCCTGGACAAGGGCGGCGGTGGCTTTCGCCTGAGCCGTAGCGACCGCATCTTTCGCGGCGCCTGCACTGCACAGCCAGGCAGCAAGGCCGACCAGGGCACCTGCGCCCAACACAACCACCGCAACGGGGATGGCGATCTTCAGCACATCGCCCAGTGGGTCGGACGATGACGACGAGGACGAGGGCAGCGATAGTCGCTCGCTGCATGCATTCGTCGTGGACGACCACTGGCACGCGAGTGCCAGTGTGCCGTTGGCACTCACACACATCGACTCGGTCGTGAACGCGACGCACTTGCTTGGGGGAGGGGGCGCGCATGTCGTGCTGTTCTGCAGCCACACGCACGGGAAGCCGAGCAGCGTCTTGGCACTTGCGCAGGTCGGCTGCCCGCGAACGGCCGAGCACTCGGTCGGGTACGCATGGCACTGCTCGGCCATCCAGAGACAGGAGCGCGCGGTGTCGGACGCACACGTCGCCTGGTTCGCGTTCACATAGCACTCGTCGACAAACGCAGCGCGCGACAGCTCGACATTGTCCTCGGCCGACAGGATGCGACCGACGATCTTGCGCCCGCGAAAGTCGATGCCGCCCGTGGCCGTCTGCAGGTGCACGAACGTGCCGAGCAGTGGCGGGGACTGGGCACCACCGTCGGACACCCAGCCACCCGCAGTCGCCCGCGCGCTCACCCAGTAGATGTTGCGCTGCTGGGCGCGGTTGACCAGCTGCATGCGCATCCCGACACCGAACCGGACGAGCTGCGACGCATGCACGATCCACGTCGCGGCCGGATCGCCCTCTGCGTCGAACGTGATCGTGGCGTTGAGCGGGAAATCGGGCGGACCGAGCACGTACATGCCACGGAGCAGCTGCAGCGCCCCGCCCGTCCCACTGGCGGTGAGCTGGATCGGCACGGGCCGCGCCGGGATGGCAGCCATGAGGGCGCTGGGATTGGCGAACGTGCTGGTCACGGCGGCGATGCACGCGCTGGTCGCCGTCGCGTTCACCACCTCGCTCGCGTTGCGCGCGGGCGTGATGGTCGAGGCATTGGCGGGCAGTGCGTTGGTGACGAGGCGCCGCTTGCCCATGTCGAGAAAGGACACACCCAGCCGAGATGGCGCGGCGGCAACATGGACCACGGCCGCGTAGTCGGCGCAGGCGGGCGTGTCAGGCAGGCGCCGATGCGCCTCCACGCACGCACCCGCGATCCATGCGCAGTCCTTCCAGATCTCGTAGCGATCCATGCACTGTGCATACGTTCGCGCGGCTGAGCACTGTATGCCACTGGCGCACACGCTGCCGGATGCGGCCAGCCGGCACCGGCCGAGCGGGCACGTTTGGGCGGTGAGGGTGTCGGCGAAGCAAGGGCGCGGGTGGCACTCGCCGCCCGCATATGCGCACCGAAGGGACGATGCCGCGCACCCCGCCTGGTTGCCGTCGAATGCGGAACAGCTACCGGCGCGCCCGAGCGCCGCACCCGGGAGGATCAGGGTGGCCGTGGTGGCGGGCGTCGGCAGCACCACGACGCGCCCGTCGATCGTTAGCGGCGCGCCGTTTGTCGTGATACTGACGCTCGCGCCGATGGCCATGATCGTACCGGGTACGCGCGGGCCGAGGAGCTCCGTCTGGCCACTCACCAGCCAGAGGATGTTTTCCGACCGCGCGCCGTTGCGAAGGACGATGCGACTGCCGCCGCCCAGTCGCAATCGGGTCACGTCGAGCACAAAGGTGGCCTCCGGGTCCGACTTAGCGTCGAAGATGACCGCGGCGTCGCGGGCAAGGCCCGCGTTTGCAGAGCGCGCATGCCTGCCCGGCGACACGACCCACTCGCGTGCCTCGCCCTCGCCGAGTCCGTCCGCGGTCGATACCGCGTCCCAATCCCGGACGGGCCTCGCGAAGTTGGCCGCGTCCTGGAAGCAGACGTTGCCCGGGCGCGCGGGTATGCCATCGGCGACGGCGAAGGGCACCAGCTGGCCGCCGCCGCTCACGACCGCGCCGTCCAGCACGAACTCGTTCCGATCGGTGCCGTTGTAGATGACGCGGTAGTCGCGGCATGTGTCGGGGAAGGGCGGGAGCGCGAGCTGCTTGCACCCAGTGCCACCGTCGTAGTCCCAGAAGCACCGCGCGTAGCCGACCATGGCGCACGCATCGAAGTGAGGCGCGAGCGGACACGCCAGGCCGTCGGCGCAGTACGTCTTGCTCGCATCCAGGCGGCAGCGATGCAGCGGGCACGACCCCGTTTGCGCCTTGGTCGTCGGGCAGTCGAGGTTGCCGCACACGCCGGTGGCCGCGACGGCACACCGTGGCGTCTGGCTGGCCAGACACGCGGTCGCGTTGGTGCCAAAGTGCACACAGCTACCGTGGGTGCCGAATGCCGCGGCACTCAACGAGAGACTGCCTTCCGGCCGGATCTGCAGGATCGATCCGTCGACAATCAGCTGGCTTTTCGAGCGTATCAGGGTGCCGACTTGCGGTGCGGCGAAGATGAACACGCCGACCATACGCACGGGCACGGCGGTGGATTCGCTGATGATTTCATCGAACTGCATATACGAGCCCACCTGCAGCCACACGATCTGCTGCGGCCGTGCGCCGCCGACAAGGTGCACGACCAGGTTCTCAAACCCAAGTCGACCCGCGACGCGAATCACCCAAAACACACTCGGGTCGCCCTGGGCGTCGAACGTGATCGAGTTGGACAGGCGCAGCGATGACGCGATCATGTGGTAGATGCCCGGTCGCGGTGCCCAGTCGGGCTTGATCGCGTCCCCGTAGATATTCAGCGCATCGCTCCACTTGGCGCCGTCTGCACTGTCTGCCGCGAACACGACCGCGTCCGTAAAGCACGCGTGTGTGCCATTCACCACGGTCGGTGTGCTACCGATCATGGGCAGCGCGGTGCGCGCGACGTCGGCGTCGCCAAAGAGGATCGCGCGACCGTCGTTCATCTCCAGGTCGGCCGCGAAGAAGGTCTCGTTGGAGAGGTAGCTACGCTCGCCGCGGTACTCGGTAAAGGGACGCGCATTGTGCGCGATGCCAAACGGCGCACACGAGCGCAGCGACGGCAGGCTGCGCCGCTTGCACTGGCCGGCGGTCGTGTCCCACTTGCACCGGAAGGCGTTGGCGGCGTCGCACTCCATCTGCGCGGTGATGGAGCCGCACGCCTTGCCCGTCCGACAGGTGGGCGCCAGACCCACGTCCCCGCCGTCATGCCAGTTACACGTCGCGGACTGTCCGCCGCATCCGGCCTCGGATGTGTAGGTTGCACATGGCGATTGCGCCTGTACGATTTCGACCGCGACGACGGCCAGCAGTACCAGCAGCAACAGCGACAGCGCCGTCGTCATCGCACCCCGCGCGTGCGTGCGTGTGGGAGAGGGGGGGGGGGGGGGGGGGGGGGGAGAGGATGGCGTGTGTGTGTGTGTGTGTGTGTGGACACGAATGGGATGCGCGTGCGCGGCTTGGAAGATCGGGGCACACGGCCCGCGCGATACTCGATCCACTGTTTATTCCGTCGCAGTCCTCACCCAAACCACACACACACCCATCCACCCACGCAAATGCACGATCCAATGATTCGACTAACACGATCCGATCTTTCTTTGCACATGCGAAACTGGACGAGGCGGGGACGGGGACAAGATGGTGCTCAGCCGCTGCTGCTGCTGTCGACGAGCGTGGGCGCGGGTGTGGGCGTGGGCGTGGGTGAAGGCGCAGCAGCAGCAGCAGCCGGGCTGGCGCGGTCGGGGAGGTGAATGCGCACGTATCCCGGACGCTCGCGCTGGATGTGTCGCTCGATGGCGTCGAGGACGTGGACGTGCTCCCAGCGCGTGACAGCGCGGTGGAGGTCAAATGTGCACCGGAACACCCCCATGCCCGCCGCAGACGTGACGGTCACGCGCAGCGGACCGCGGAAGCGTAGCGCGTAGACCAGGTGATCGGGCGACTCGAACTCGTCCAGCCACTCGATGGCCGGGACAGCGATGTCGGCCGCGGCCAGCAGCATACGATTCATGGCCATCTGCGAGCGAGCGAGCGAACGAGCGAACGAACGAGTGAGTGGATGGGGTCGCGCCTTGACGTGAAACGATTCCGGGTGGATGCGCTGGTTTGCACCCGTGTCCGTTTCGCTGGGCAGCCGCAGGCAGGCAGGCAGACAGGCGCTGGCAGGCGGCCGGGGAGGCCGATCACAACTCCAGCAAGCTCACCCACCCGCAACCGCCATGAGCTCCCCGACCCCCGACGCCGCTGCCGCCACCACCACCAATGCACCAGAGACCGTGCTTGCTGCTGCTGCTGCTGCCGCCGCCGCGCCCGCCAGCAGTAGCGTCAAGCGCCCGATGGAAGGAGGCGAGGGAGACGCACCGGACAGCAAGAAGATCAAGACGGAGGAGAAGGGGGAGGAGCCCGTCACCGAGGCGAGCGCGTTCGCGTGGTTCAAGCAGTTCTTCCTCACGCGCCACATGCTCACCACCAAGCCCGATCTGTTCGACGCGCTGGTGGACGAAACGCACCGTGTGCCGTCTGCCAAGGAGCGCTACGACGCGTACGCCGCGCTCGTCGAGAAGACGCACAGCGAGTGGAAGGAGCGCAACGACAAGTTCGTGGCGAAGCGCACCCAGCTGGCGGCCAAGGCAAAGGCCGCGGGCGTGCCACTGTCGGCCGAGGACCAAGGAGAGAAGGAGCCACCCTCGACGCCGCTCAGCCAGGCGGCCTGGCTCTTCTGGACCAACCTCCTTTCCGAGCTGGTCCTGACCGACGGACGCATCGACACCATCAAGGAGTGGAGTGGCGCGACGATCCGAAACATCAGCGAGGCGTTTCCGGAGTTCGTATCGAACGGCTCACTGAACACTGATGAGGAGGACCGCGTCAATGATCTGATCGACTATCAGGCGAGTGCAGTGGACGACGATCGCGAGCTCGGTCCCGACTCCATCCCGATCGCCATGCTGCTCAAGGGCATCGTGACCAAGACGGGCGCGGCGTGGCTGTCGGACGAGGATCTCGCCAGGATCGCACTGGCGCACGGCAGCAAGGCCACGACGCGAGAGAAGAAGCTGCGCGACATCTTCATCGAGCAGGTCAAGATGTGCCGCGAGTTCGTCGACCGGCGCTTCTCCGAGGATGAGACCAGTCACGCGAGCGTGAACGGAGACTTTTGCGTCGTGCGCGCCATCCTCGAGAACAGCCGCAAGGCGCTGGGCATCCGCACGCTCGTGGACGAGCGGCCGCGCCCGGTCGACCGCAAGCCGGTGCCCGTCGCGTCGCTCGTCGACAGCGGCTACGCCACGATCAAGTGCGCACAGTGCGACGCCGATGCAGTGGTGCTGGCCTCTACCGACGACAGCAAAGACAAGGACAAGGTGGAGATCAGGACGCGCGCGCTGAACCGCTTCTGCGAGGCGTGCTGGAACCTGCCCGTCGGCTGGCGCGCCCTGCTCACCGCGCACGACGAGTAACGATCGAGACCCCCCCCCCTTTCCCCTCTATCTCTCCTTCTCACCCCCCCCCCTCCCCCAAAAAACCTGCCTTGTCCTCGTTTATAGCCACCCACACCCAACAAAGCACAGCAGCGACCCTGTTGTAATTCATCCGTTCGCTGTCGACCATGGCTGCGCCCGCTGACGCTGCCGCTACCGCTGCATGGCAGCCCCCTCGGCCCGGGCCAGGTGAACTGGAGCGTGCGTTCGCCCCGCTTGGTCCCGCCGGCCAGGCCGTTCTCCGCGCGCTCGATGCCTACGCCATCTATATGGCCGACGGCGACAGCTACGACCTGTCACCGTTCGAGCGCGAACATGGCGGCCAGATGGAGGATGCCGTTCACAAGCACACCAGGCTAGAGCACCAGTCCGACAACCCGGTCCCGTACCGCTGGCAAGTGGGCCGCTTCCTGCGCCACGCGATCGACACACACAACGTCGTCGGCGTGAAAAAGGTGATGCGACTCGTCTACGGATCGACCAACAACCAGCACCTGGTCCTATCGCTCATCCAGCACTCCCTCCACCCAGACAAGGCCGAGGCAGTGAAGCTCTTCCAGGACATCGCCAATGCGCTGACCAGTGAGCAAGACATCAGGTGGTGGGGTGCGTTCGTGAGCGAGCTGGTGGACACGGCCCAGTGGCAGACGTGGGGGGAGCGGGTGACGACCCATGGCGGCGCCGCGTCGCGCCACGTGCTATGGACCGATCGCGTCGAACTGAACGAGTACCTGGCCAAGGTGGAGAAGGCGCTGGCGATCGGATCACCCTTCCCGCTCCATTTCAACACCATTGGTGATCACGCTACCCTGGAGCCAGGCGACATCCCCCTTCCCGTGTTCCGCATCTGCGTCAACGCATTCATCCAGCACGACGGGATCGAGGCGCAGATGCAGACATCCCGTCGTCTGCTCGATGCGGCGATCCTCCACGCGGCGCGCGGCGTCGACGTGGACGCGTGCAACACCCTCGTTCGCCATCTGCGCCACTTTATCGAGCTGCGCCGCCCTGCGCTCATCGAGCCGTACCCACAGCGCCTCACACCCACCGGCGCCCAGGCCGACGCCATCCAGCTTCTGGCCAACCACCTGGCCCGCTCGCAGATCGGCGACGCGCGCGTCCTCCCCAGCATCATGGACTTTGTGCGCTACATCCCCCCGCGCCGCGGTGGTGATGATGCACAGCGGGCAGCGAACCAGACCGCATACCGCCAGCACGAGTTCCAGGTGGCACACACTGCCGTCGGCCGCGCGCACATCGCCCGCGCTGCAGCACACGTCTCGGCTGCACCCGCCGCGGCCTCCGCTCCCGTCCCCAGTCGCGCCCGGGAAGAGGAGGCGGAGAAGGGTGGGGACCAGGCCGCAAAACGGCGCGCGTGAAGGAGCTGGAGCTGGAGCTGGTCCGTTTCATTACTTCCCCCCCCCCGCTTCTCGCCTTGGTTGTCGTCGTCCACGTTCGCATTCACATCCCAAACTCCATTTGCCCCCCCCCCATCCCATCCATACGCCTTCCCCTTCCCCTTCGCTCTCTCTCTCTCTCTCTTTGCCCGCAAATGTCGTCTCTGCAGTACTTCAAGCTCGCGAATCGCATTCTGGACCGCAACCGCGTCGTGGCGGTCGAGTGGTACCGGCGTCCCTTCAAGGGCATCTGGCAGCGCTCGAAGCCCTACCAAGTCGTTATCGAGTACGAAGGACTGCCTCCAACGTACGCCGTTCTCGGATACCTCGCGTTCCCATTCAATAGCATGTGGCGCCAAACCGACATCCACATCAACTTCGCCACCGAGCAAGAGGCAAAGGACGCGGCGGACAAGGTGGAGCGCCTCCGCATCAAGGAGTTTGCCGAATAGTCGCAACGACAGAGACTCGCTCTGCCATCCGTTGTGGCGCTGCTGTCGCTGCTGCTACTTGCCACGCCTTGTTCAAAGTCACACACACACAACCACAACAGAGACGCCTCCTTATTTTCACTTCTCCCCGTCCACCCACCCACCCCCACCCCTGTCCCTGCCTCGCCGCAATGGCCGCATCCGCTCCTACCCCCGCGCGGTCGCCGCTACAGCCCGCGCCGGGTGATGTGGAGCTCGCGTTCGCCCCGCTCGGTCCCGCTGGCCAGGGTGTCATCCATGCGCTGGACGCGTATCGCGAGGACCGCAACGAGGAAGCCCCGCTCGTCACAATGATCCAATCGCACGCCAACCTGGAGCTGCAGCCCAACGACCCGGTACCGTATGAGTGGCAGGTGGGTCGCTTCATGCGCCACTGCGTCGACACACGCAATGTGGACGGGCTGTGCCTCCTTGCGCATGCGGTCATCCGCACACACGACGGTCTGTGGCTTTGGTACTCGATACCCGAGCAGTTCGCTGCCGGTGAGGAGCACGCGACCCAGTACGCGATCCGGGCCGCTTTCGGCGTCTCCCTCCACCCCGACAATGCCGCGGCCGTGCAGCTCTTCAAGGACGTGGTCGGGGTCATGCCGCGCGCACACATCGCGGGGTGGGCGGACTTTGTGGATGATCTGATACACACCACCTCGTTCACCGAATGGGATCGCGTGCAGCGCACCGACGATGGCGAGGTGTCGTGGAAGGCGGAGGCCAAGCTGCGCGAGTTCCTGGCCAAGGCCGAGAAGAGCCTGGCCATCGGATCGCCGTTCCCGCTCGCGTTCGATCGCGTTTCGAACGACACGTGGGCGTCGATCTCGTTCGACCTCTTCCACGTTGCGGCGCGCGCGTTCATGCAGTCCGATCGCAGAGAGGCGAGCCACCGCGATACGGCTCACAACCTGCTGCAGATTGCATCCAGGCGCCTTCGCAACCCATACGGCCTCGTTCGCACGCTGAACGAGGGCGACGCCCGTCGACTCGTCGTGGACCTGCATCACTTCGTCACCCTCCGCTGGCCGACGGCCAACAGCAACCAGGCGCAGACCGATACGATCCAGCTGCTGGCCAATCACCTGGCGCGCTCGCAGATCGCCGAGTCGGCCGTCATCCCCAACATCATGGACTACGTGCGCGAGGTCCCCCCGACTGCACCCGCCGCCTACCGCCAGGCGGAGTTGCGCACCGCGCGCGAAGCGGACGCTCGTGCGTACATCGCCAGCGCCCGGGTGCAGGTCGCATCGGCCGCGGCAGCCCCCTCCGCCACGCCCACACGCCCGCGAGAGGGAGGGGATGCAGGGACAGGGGATGGGGCCGCCTCGAAACGGCGCGCATGACCAGAGCACACGACCGAGACTCACCGCCTCCGCCGCTGCTGCTACTCGTCGCATCTTGTTCATAGTCACACGCCCACAACCATAGAAGTGACACCTCCTAATTTTCACTTCACTTCTCGCCCACCCATCCACCCACCCCCATCCCAGATGGCCGCGCCCGCCCTCGCTTCATGGCAGCCGCCGATGCCCGCGCCGGGTGAGCTGGAGTTGGCGTTCGCCCCGCTCGGCCCCACCGGCCAGGCCGTCCTGCGCGCGATGGACGCGTACCCGGGACCCGACGCGAATGCGGCGGCGCGGGTGCTGCGCGATGCGATTGCGCGCCACCAGTCGTTCGAGTTCACCCAGACCGATCCGGTGCCCTACGAGTGGCAGGTCGGACGGTTCGTGCGCCACGCGCTCGACACCAACAACGTCGCCGCGCTGATCAAGCTCGCCGGCATCATCCGCGGCACCGGCCACGAGCCGGGCTCCTACACGACGCGACGCAAGGCTGCGTGGCACCACCCGGGCAGCGAAGAGTACCACACGACCAGCGCCGTTGGTGTGGTGCTGCTCTGTCTCGAGTTTTCTCTGCACCCGGACAAGGCGACGGCTGTGCGACTGTTCAAGGACGTGGTCGAGGCGCTGCCGCGGGAGGAGATCGGGGCATGGACCGACTTCATCCGCAACGTGCTGGACCGGGCGTTCCAAGGCGGGTGGACGAGGCACGCGAACGTCCACGGATATGGGCACGGTGGCAACGGACAGCCGATGACGTGGAAGCGCTGGCTGCAGCTGCAGGAGTTCCTGGCCAAGTTCGAACAGAGCGCAGCCATCGGCTCGCCCTTTTCGCTTACGTTCTCGTTCGGGCCGAATCAGCCGGACGACTTCCCGTTCGCGGTGCTGCGCATCTACGCGTACGCGTTCATGCAGCACGTGAAGCGTGTCACAGCCATCACGCATGTGCAAGTCCATGCGCTGCAGGCGTGTGCGTACAGCCATCTGCATCTCGGGCGCGACGCCGTCGACTTTGACATGGACGCTTGCACTACGCTCATCCGCCATTTGGACCACTTCATCGACCTGCACCAGCCGGCCAGTTTGGATCCGGATGACGGGCTCCAGCCGGCACAGAGTAACGTGATCCAGCTGCTGGCGAACCACCTGGCGAGCAAACAGCTCGCTGACCCGCACACGATCCCGCACATCATGGACTTTGTGCGTGCCGCGCCCGCGGCTGGCGAGCGTGTGTATCGCCAGGCGGAGCAGCAAGCTGCGAGTGCCGCGGTCGGCAACCTCCAGCTAGCCCGCGCGCATGCACAGACCACAGCGGCAGCGATGCCCCCATCCGCTACCACTCCCGCCCGCGCGCGCGAGGATGATGACGAACAGGCTGCTGCTGCTGCTGCTGCCCCTGCCTCGAAACGGCGCGCATGAGTGCGTGCTCTCGCTCGTAGCCTTGTCAGGCTCGTTTATAGCCCACCCGACACAAAACAACGAGGCATTCGCCACCCTCTCGATCCAGTCGAGTCTCACGCGCACACGTGTGCGTGATGGCCCACGCCTATGCACTGGACCTGCTTGCGTCTGCAGCGGTGGCAGCACCCGCGCCCACGTCCGCGCCCGCATTCAGCCCGACCGCCGCGATCGCCTGTCGCGCACTCGATGCACTGACCGCCCAGGCGGTGGCGGTGGCCACGGCGAGCGAGCGCAAGCGCCTACGCGACCGGCTTACCAGGACGCTCGCCGACCACCGTCGCGTGGTCGGCCAATACCAGCGCACGACCGCATGGCCCGGTGTCGCACAGGTGCCGTACGAGTGGGAGGTCGGGCGGCTCATGCGCCACGCGCTCGACACCGACAACACGACGGGCCTACTCGCCATGGCCACCTACCTCCACGGCCACCGCATCCTTTCCAGCGCACCGTCCGTCCCACCCGAGCGACACCTTGTCGCCCAGTGCCTGGTCATGTCGCTGCATCCGGACACGGCCGAGGCGGTCGCGCTGTTCCGTCGCATCGTCAGCCTGCCAAGCGTGACGGCCGTTCTGGCATCGTGGCGGAATCGGCTCCATGATGCGTTGCTCGAGTCGGTCGGCGGCAGACGGGGCCAGGACGGAGAGCTCGGTCGGATCGCAGCGCGCGAGGGCATCGCCAAGGCCCTCAAGTGCCTCTCGGTCGGATCGCCGTTTCTGGCCGACTTCAACCTCGTCCCGGGCCTGCTCACGCCGACGACGGACTGGCGCGTCGTCACGGCGGTCGTGGACGCCTTTCTGCGCTACGAGGCAAGTCCGCGGACGCCTGGGCTCGGCCCGGACTCGACGTACGCGACGGCGAACCGCCTGTTCTATGCCGTTCACAACAACAGGCGCGCACCGGAGTCGCAAGTGTGGATTGCATATCTCGATCGCATCCGCTACTTCATCGACCTCAATTGGACGCGGACGGCCACGAGCCACCTCAATCGCTCGCAGACGGACGTGATCGCGGCGCTCGCCGAGCAGCTGGCCAAGACGAGCGTCGGCAAGGCCGACGTTATCCTGCCCATCATGGAGTTTGTGCGCACGCCATTGTCGCCCGGCTACCGCGCGGTGGAGCAGGCCGCGGCGCACGCGGCGTTTGGCCATGCCGAGCTGGAACGCGCCCGCGCGGAAGCAGCTGCGCACCCGCAAGAGGCAGCGGCGGCGGCGGCGGCACGGCGGCGCGCCCGCGAAGAGGACACGGAACAGCGAAGTGCACTCGCTCGCCAGTCGCCTGCGTATGCGGCGTACGCACGCATCCAAGCAGCGGTGGCGGCAGCAGCAGCAGCAGCAGACTCCGCCACTCGCCGCACGCGCGAAGAGGACGACGATGGCGACCACAAGAGTGCCGACGAAGACGAGGACGGGACAGCGGGCGACCCGCGAGCCTATGCGCGCATGCGCAACGGCACTCGCCAGTCCGCAGCCTATGCCACCTATGCGCGCGTGCACGAGCCAGCGAACGCCTCGTCGTGATCCCTCCTCCTCCTCCTCATCGCCACCCCCTCAGAGCGGCGCACTGTCAATCTCTCTCTCTCTTTTGATTTCAACATAATAATGACGCGCATGTGGGCGTTTCAGCCGATTTCAAAAGAACGATGATTCAACAATGGGAGGGGGAAGGGCGTGCGTGCGCGCCTTTAGATGCACGACTTGGCAGCGAGGAGGAGCAGGTCGAGTGACTGGGCGGCGCGCTTGCGCTGCTGGTGCTTGTCGAGCGCGGTGAGGAAGACGTCGAGAGCGCTCGGCTTCTCGCAGCGAATCACGGAGCCCTTGAGCAGGATGTAGCCCCACTCGGGGTGCGTCGCCTCGAGGTACTTGCCCGGCTCATTGTAGCGATACGTCCACGCAGCGTGCGGCAGCATCGTGTCGCTCGTCTCGCCGCACATGAAGTCGACCACCTCCACGACGCTGTAGGGCAGCGAGAGGCGCACACGGATCAGGTCGACCACAGCGCGGATCGACAGCTGGGAGGAGAGTGCGTGCAGCTGCGGCAGCTGGTGCGGCGTCGACACGCGCGTGGCGCCGCAGACGCAACTGAAGCCCTCGTTGGCGTGGAAGCAGACGCGCAGTGGTTCGCAATGGGTGTGGCGTGCGGCCTCGATGCGCACCAGCTGGACGGCCTGCGACGCCTGGAACGGCGTCCAGCGCGCGTGATAGTCGGACGACTCGATGCCGAAGAAGGATCGGTCGGAGGAGAGGGCGGCAGCAGTGGCGGGACGAGGCGGCGCGGCAGTCGCGACAGGGGCGGCGACGAGCGTCGGAGCGGCGGCAGAGGCGCGGCGGTGCGCGGTGACGATCGTCATTTTTTTTTCTTTCGCTTGGAGTGAGGGTGGGAGGGAGTCTGTTGCTGCTGTTGCGTTCGAAGTGTGCGTCCTCTCTCCCTCCCTCCCGCTCCCCGACCAACCAGCCGCGAGGCGGCCGTGGTCTTGAAACGGACGAGACCGAGTTCGGCGCCGGGGCAGTTGTGGCCTGTGGACTCTTCCTTCGCAGCCTGGCCGAGCCCGGGCCGGGCCCAGCTCGCTCACATTTCCACTCACCCCGCTGCCGCCACTGCCCTCCCTTTTCCTCTCTGTCTCATGATCGCTCGCACGCGCATCCCGCCTGCCATGCCGTCGGTCGTCGAACTCGCGGAGCGCGCGCGCTGGCTCATCGACTGCCTCGACGTCGAGACGAGCACGCTCCTCATCGACGGCAGGCCGTGCTACAAGGTGGAGCTCATCTATGGGGAGACGGTGCTCGCGCAGCTGGCGGCCGAGCGACTGCCGCGCGCCATGCGCCTGGGCGCCAAGGCGATCCCGGAGGGCAGCAGCTGCGTCTACGACCTCGACTGGGCCATCATGTGCGAGCGGGACGTGCTGGTGCAGAGCGAGCGCCGGGAGGTGCAGCCGCGCCTGTTCGTGGAGATGTCCGTCGACATGGAGGACGGCTGCTTCCGCCGCACCTTCGAGGCGATGCAGGCGCACATCGTGAAGGCAGAGGGCGCAGAGGCCGCCGCCTCTGCCTTTCTCTGCGCGCAGATCCACGACCGACCTCGCCGCAGCCAGATCCCGCTCTACCGCGGCGTCGGCTTCGCCTGCCACCGCCAGCCCCATCAGCTCCCGTCCACGTGCCGCGCCTACGACCTCACTCGCTCGCTGCTGCCTAAGCCTGCGCCCACCTCCGATCCCGCTCCCACTCCCGCTCCCGCTCCCGTGCCGGTGCTCGCGCCAGCGCCAGCACCAGAGGTCGAGGCCGAGCCGGTGCCCGCCTCACCCTCCAAGCCGACGCTGGCACAGCGATCCAGGCTGGCGCAGCAGGCGGAGCAGAAGCGCCGGGCCGAGCTCCGTCGCGCGCGCGAGGAAGAGGAGGAGGAGGAGGAGGAGTGGGTGCCGTCCACCCGTCGCAAGCGAGCCGCGGCGCTGACGACGACCACGCAGCCCAAGCGATACAAGACTCGCCAGCAAAGCTAAGTCTCGCCCATCATCCATTCCTCTTGCCTGTCCGCGCCCCTGTCTCGCCACTCACTCGCTGCGCGCGCTGCATCTGGTTTTGGGGGTTTGGTCTGGTCCGTTTCGCTTCGATCGATCGATCCATACACACAGCCTGGTTCGACTCACTTCCCTTCCCGGCACTCACTCACTCACCCGCCCGCTCACTCAGACCACCGCAGTCGCCATGTCCGCCCACGCAGCATTCGATGACCAGCAGCTGGGCCCCGATGGGCCCTCGGGCCCCCTCGCCACCGGTGCGTCTGCGCGCCAGTTCGCGGTGACGGTCGATTCCTTTCTGCGAGGCCCATTCGATGCCAATTCGCACATGGTGGCAGGATGGCTGTCGTTCCGATCCCAAGTCGAGGCGTCGGGTCGGCCGCCGCATGAGGTGGCTGGCTTCGCCCGCGCCGAACGACGACTGGACGATTTCATCGGCCTGCACTGGCCCGCACTGGATCCGAGCGGCACGCTCAACTCCGTCCAGTCCACCGTGGTCCAGCTGCTGGCCACGCACCTGGCGCGCCACTCGCTCGGCACCAGCCAGGTCATCCCACACATCCTGGACTACGTGCGCGTGCCGAATACGGCGCACGCGCGATCCTATATGCAAATCGAGGCCCAAACCGCACACGCCGCATTCGGCAGCGCCCAGCTCGCACACGCTGCTGCAGCCCAGCCCAGGGGCGCAGCGCCGGCCTCCGCACCCACACACAAGCGCACAAGGGCGGAAGAGGCGGAGCAGGTGAGTGCGATCTAAAACGGATCAGCACTTGCTCGCGCTTTCTGTTCTCACTCGATCGTCCCCCACCCACCCCATCCCCCACTTCATACAGTCACTCAACTCGCTCATTCACACATTCCCACTCCCGCTCCCACCCTTTGTGGCGATGGCTGCTCCCGCGCCCGCTCCACGCCCAATCGACGGAAGAGGAGGAGGAGCGGACGAGGAGGAGGAGGAGCAGGTGGCACTCGGAGTGAGTGGCTGGGCGGTCATCCGCGCCATGGACGCGTGCAGTTCGCTCGACAGCAATTGCGAGGCCGTGCTACACCAGGCGCTGGTCGCCCACTGGCGGGACGTGGGCAACGTGGCCGACCTCGTGCCCTACCAGTGGCAGATTGGCAGGTTCGTCCGGCACGGCCTGGAACTCGTTGATCTGTTTGCACTGAGGCAGATGGCCACGGCGATCCAGCGCGAGGGTGGTCGGCAGTTTTGCCACATGCAGCCCCCACCGCCGACCATATACTGGCCGTATCACGTCGTCATGCTCTGCCTTGAGTATTCGCTGCACCCAGACAAGGTTGTCGCGCTGCAGCTGTTCCGCGACGTGCTTGCCGCGATCGAATTGCCAAACAGGCAGATGGGAGGATTCCGTCGCAACCTCTTCTACCGCTCGATGCACTTTCAGTTGGGCGGTGACCAGCGCTGGTCGTCGCCCGCGCACAGCCGCGTGCATGCCGACGAGTTCCTGGCCAAGGCCGAGCTGTGCCTACGCGACGAGGTGCGCTTCCCGCTAGAATTCCACGAGGGCGATATCGCCCTCGTGTGCGAGCACCTCCCGGTGCGCACGTTCGCACTTGTCGTCGATTGGTGCATGACGCGGCCGTCCGACTGCTACTCGAGCGAGATTACAAATAGCCTGTACACGTCGGCCATGCTCGAGACAGTCGGTCGTCCGTCGCACGAGGTCGCCCAATTCGAACAATTCGCTCAGCAACTGAGCGACTTCATCGACCTGCACTGGCCGGCACGGGGCCCATGCGACACACTCAACTCCATCCAGACCGAGCTCGTCCAACTCCTGGCTGGCCACCTTGCGCGATACACCCTCGGCACCAGCCAAGTCATCCCGCACATCCTGGACTACATTCGCGTACCCAACGACGAGTGCGCGCGATCCTACCGGCAAATCGAGGCCCAAACTGCACATGCTGCGTTCGGCCGCGCCCAGCTCGCACACGCCGCTGCTGCCACGCCAGAGGGTGCAGCGCCTGCTTCCGCGCCCGCCAACAAGCGCGCGAGGGCAGAAGAGGAAGAGGAACAACCGAAACGGCAAAGCGCGTGAGCCAGCCTTGTCCCCTTGTCATTTGTCGCTAGACACGTCCACACACCCCCACCCACTTTCTCCTCGTCCATGCACGAATCAGTCGATTCCGCTGTCCCGCCGCCGCGCGTGCCTCGGCCACTGTTTCATGCGCGACAGATCCGGGCGATGAAGTGGTTCAACGTCGCGACCATGACGATCAGCGCATGCATCGCGCTCGCCGCCGATCCATCGGGCGTGCGCTACGCCACAGCCTACGACGAGCAGTACGCCACCATCCGCGCCGCGTTCGCTTCTCTGGTTGTCTATCTGCTGCAGATCGCGAGCACCCTGCTGCAGTGCGACATCTTCGCCGCGCTCAGGGCCGCCTACCCGGGCACGAGTCGCGCCCTGCCGTGTCGCCGCTACCTGGTGACGACGGGTGTCCTGCTCGCGGTGTGGGCCGCTACGATCGCCGGAGTGGTGGCGGTGTCGGTGGACGCCGATGGGTCCGCGCACATGCTGCGCGTGGCCGTGACGAACAATGCATTCGCCATCGCGCAGCTGCTCCTCGCCGCGTCGCAGGCGACCTACTGGGCGCGCGACCCGGTCATCCTTGTCGCCGACTAGTCCGGCTCCGTCTCATCCTGTCTTTCCCCCCCCCCTCCATACACTTTTATCCCCCTCTATTCTCCATTCCACTGCAGTTCCTCGCACCCGTCACCTCTTGTCTGCGCCGAAACCGACTTGCATTGGCTCGCTCGCATGCAAAATTGGAAACCGAAAACCGAGAGCGATCTGCCATTTTGATGCGCCCCTTCACACACTTCCAACGCCGTCTCCGCCATGGCGCCCGTCATCCACCGCGCACGCGTGCGCAAGCAGTACACACAGCCCTCTGCTTCGCCGACCTTGCTCGTCTGCCTGCTGCTGCGGCCAGACCAGGTCTACGCCATGCGTCGCTTCAACCAGGTGGCCATGGGCATCACGCTGTTCTGCTTCGTGCACGTCGTGACGCACCTGGTCGACACACACCCGACGCCCGACGACGAGCTGGACGCGATGCTGTGCTGCACCTGCTACTCACTCGGCGCCTACCTGCTGCAGGCCGTGTGCACCTGGCTGCAATGTGACGAGTTCAAGACGCTTTATGTTTAAACTATCCGAACTTGCACTTCCATACAATACTCACAAGTTTGCTAGCTTATGCACCCGTACTTGTTCAATCAGAGGCATTGCAGCACAGTGTGAACGTTCCGGGAGGGGAAAAGCCCCAACGCACAACCACCGCAGGGGTGGGGTGCTCTTTTTTGTGCTGGTCCGTTTAGACGACCCCGTCAAGATGCAGCATGGTTGCGTGGCGAAGGAAGACGTTGCTCGATCCGCCATCGTCGCGCGGGTAGCGGGCCTTGCACGCCGGGCACTCGTACACCCTGCTCCCGCCGAGTGTTCGGTGAAGGTTGCCACAGCAACGACAGGACTGAGTGGTGAACGCCTCGCTCAGCGGGCGAACGTGACAGTCGGGGTATCGGCGACTCATGCCGATCAGCCTATCTCGAAACCTGCAGAAGGACCACGTCTGCATGGAGCGCACAGTCTTGCGTCCAATTCGGCGTTTGGGTCCTTTGACCACCATCTTGGGTGTGTCGTAGTGGGGGAGGAGGATCACGCGGTAGTTGAGGCAGAGCCACTTGGCGAAACGGTAGTGAAAGTCGGTGATCAGATCCTCGCACCGCTTGCTCATCCTGCGCCACGCCCGCTTCATACGCCACCGAGCGTGGTGGCCAACCCCCTCCCTGCCCCCTCCACCCTCCTTGCCCCTGTCGGGGTAGATGCGCGCCCACAGATCGCCCATATGCTTCTGCAACCTGGAGATGCGCTGCATGCTGTCGACTCCCCACTCGATGTAGCGATCGTCCTGCGGATCGTAGCATGTCCCGAAGACCAGCGCACCAGGGTCGATGGCTACGACCGGGCGCGGGGCAGGGTCGCACTCTACCTTACCTAGCGGGGACGGCACGAACAGGTGGACCTGGCCCAACCAGTTGACCGTAAGCGTCATGTCGTAGGCAGGGCGCTCGGGGAGCTTCTCGTTGCACCGGAAGGGAGTTTTGCCGAAAAAGGCAGGGTGGAACACGCCCGCGGCCCACCAGTGCTTGGCGTGAATGACCAGCTTGCGGCTCTTGCGCCACTTGTTCTGGAAGCGGAAGGTGGCTCCGAAGGCGTGGCGATCACCCTTGCTCTTCTTGGTCTCATTGGCCTTCATGGCCTGCAACAGGTCCTTGGCCGCCTCATCGCGCAGGTCGTACGGCACTTCCTTCACCCACGGCTTGTCGACCAGGAGAGGGGCGTCGGAGTTGAGCACGTGCGCGCGCACGTCCTTGAGCACGGCCTTGACTCCCCCCGCCTGGATGGCGTGCAGAGCCTGGTTGTAGGTCCAAGTGGTGATCCCGACCGCCTTACGCAGAAGCGCCCGCTGCAGTGGGTTGGGCAGCAGGCGGAACTTGGTCATCCGCGCGGCCGGGGGCTTGTCCGGATCGGCCACCAGCTTCGGCTTGCGCAGCACTCCCCCCTCCTTGGCCACTCGCGCCCGCTTGGGCGGATGAGGCGGCTGCGGCTGCGGCTCCCCCTCCCCCTCCTCCACCCTTGGCCTTTTTGCGGCCGCGGCCACTTCCGCCTTCGTCTTCGCTGCCGCTTGCATCCTCCCCTTGCGATCCTTCGCCTTCTGCTGCGCCTTCTCGTGCACGCTTTCTCTCTCGGCGGTGCTCCGCCGAGCGTCTTCCGTTATTCCGCGCAACAAAGAAGTTGACAACGGCGAGCAGGTCGTCTGCAAGTTCGGTTCGTTCGTCCCGTTCGTCTGCATCTGCTTGGCCCGCACCGTGAACCACGAGCTTTGCGCCAGCCTGCTTGAAGATCCACTCGACCAGCTCAGATCCGTAGCGGCAGAGGCGGTCCTTGTGGCGAACGACAACTGTGTCGACAGATCCTTCGTGTACGCGTCCCAGAAGGGCCGCAAATCCCTTCCGCTTGAAATCGAGGCCAGATCCGATGTCGGTGAGGACCTCGTAGCTGGGGTACGCAGCGCGGAGGTCGGCGACCTGCCTCTCGAGGTCCTTCTTCTGGTGGGCGCTGGAGACGCGGGCGTAGCAGAGTCCGGCTCGCTTCTCTTCCGCTTCCTCGACCTCTCCTTCTCCGCTCCCGCCGAACTGGGCCCAGACGTCGCGCTTGGAGTAGAGGCGCTTCCCGCCAGGCATGCGCCTGCAGCTGACCTTGCCGTCGTTGGCCCACTTGACCAGGGTGGCGTTGCTGACGCCGAACTTCTTCGTGACCACACGGCCAGGGAGGAAGGTATCAGCGTCATCCGACATGGACTAGGGTGGGGATGAGGGCGGGGATGGGGATGGGGCGAGGGGCCAAGGAAAGAAGGATGAGGTTGTGAGAGAGTGGCAACTTGCAAGGCCAGCGCCCTGGTGTGCAACCCAAATTTCCTCAATTTTTACAAAGGTGGGCGTAACGGTCCAGTGTGAGCGGGGCTGGTACTAAGGACGGACAAGTGGGTCGTTACAAGAATTTGGGCCAAATGTGGAAAGGCGACCAACGGCTGCCAAGGCTGCATCTGTCGTGGCCGGTGGGGCGAGGCCAGGTAGAGAGGAGGAGGAGGAGGAGGAGGAAGAGGAGAAGGAGCACGAGCTGCTGCCGGTCGCCCGGTACCGCGCGGCGACGCTCTTCCTGTTCGCTGCGTGGTGCACGATGACCGCGGTGGTGACCACGCACGACCACGCGCCATCGATCCCCGAGGCTATCTGTGCCATGCAGCGCGCGACGACCATCAACTGCGCACACGCCATCGCACAATTGCTGCTCGTGCGCGGCCAGGCCATCTACTGGAAGTGCAACCCGGCCACCCTGGCCGTGCGCCGCCACGCCCTCCCGCTCACGTCCGCCACCACACCCGGTCCGCGATAGGACCTCCACCCTCTCCTCTTTGTTTATCGATCGCTCGTGCCTATTCGCGTAGCCATACACGCCCCGATTGGCTCATTCTCGTGAAAATCGCAACTCCTGACCGGCCTGTCCTTGAAACGGACGACGGCTCTCATCTCGTCCGTTTGGCTTCCGTGGCGGGCTGTGGCCTAGTTCGGCTCGTTCGTTCACTCATTCCTCCAACCCCCCCCACACCCACCCACGCGCACATGTCGGACCTCTCTGACTTTGCTATCCGGACCAAGGCGGCGGTCGATGCACTCGAGTTGAAGACGGATGCGTCCACCTCGGGCGTCCATCACGTGAGCGTGCGGGACAGCGGGCACAACACGATCGCGCGACTGACGGCAGAGGTCGTCGCGCGCGTCCGATACCTCCCGCGTGCCGAGGACGACCGGACCATCCTCGCGCTGGACTGGAAGGTCCACGCTGGGAATCAGATGAAGCACAGCACGACGCGGACACTGGGCGCGAACATGCACGTTGCCGCAACGATCGACACCGAGGCGATGTGCTTTGTGCGTGCGCTTGGCGCACTCAAGGACGTGTTGCACAAGAAGATGCCCGAGCTTGAGCGCGTCGTCCTGTGCTCCGCGATCGTCGGCTTTTTTACCAGCGATGCTCGTCGCGTCTTCGAGGGTGTCGGATTTTCAGTCGAGAGGCGCGAGTTTGGGCAGGACGAACGCCACCTCACGGTCCCTGTCTATCACGCCACGATGGAGCTCGTTCTTCGCACCACCGCCGCCGCATCCGCGCCGCCCAGTAAGAAGCGCAGTCGCGGCAGCAGCAGCAGCAGCAGCAGCAGCGAGGCCGACGGGAAGGACGAGACGGCGGCGACGACGGCGAAGAAAAAGAAGAAGAATAAGAAGCACAAGTCGAAGTAGACGCCGACCTACAGCAGAAGCAGCAGCAGCCACGTGCATGTCGCTCTCGTCTTTTTTTGTCGATCGCTCGTGCCCATCCATCCACGCATACACGCGCCAATCCTCACTCGATTAAAATCATCTCAACTCCTGGCCGGCTTGTCCTTGAAACGGACGAGAGAAGAGCCGTCGTCTGTTTTGCTTCTGTGGCGGGCTGCGGTTTGGTTTAGCTCGCTCGCTCACTCATTCACTCATCCAACCGCCACCCGCTCCACTCACTCACGCCAGCCATGTCGGACCTCTCGAGCCTTGTCCTCCGGGCCAATGCAGCCACCAACGCTCTTAAGCTGGAGGCGGCCGTGCTCGCTTCCGGTGCGCACCGTGTGATCGTGCGAGACGGTGCTCGCAAGAAGGTCGCGAGCCTGACTGCCGAGGTCGGCAGTCACCTTAGCTACTTGTCCCCGGTCGTCGAGGGTGACCGGGTCATCGCCGCACTGGAGTGGGATGTCCCCGACGACGAAGAGGAGATGGAGCACCGGATGGAGCACACGCTGAACGGCGACCTCCCTGCTGTCACCACGATCAACATCGAGGGGCGATGCTTCACGCGCGCGCTCAACGTGTTGGTCGGCCGGATGCGCGCGAAGCTGTCCGATCCGCACCGCGTCGTCCTGTGCGCCGAGATCGTTGGTCGCTACAACGACGATACCCTCGAGGTCTACCGGCGCGCGGGCTTCGACGTCAAGAGGCGCGAGTTCGCCGATGGCGAGAGCTCCAAGTCCAAGAACCACGTTCACCACGCCACCATGCCCCTTTTCCCTCCCCGCGAGGCCGCCTCCGCCGCCAGCTCCGCATCGTCCAGCACCAAGAAGCGCAGTCGCGCAGAGTCCGGCGAGAAGAAGAAGACGGAGAAGAAGAGCAAGAAGAAGGCCAAGCAGGCAAAGCTAGCCAATTGATGCACGGTGCACACGTCCAATGGGTCGACGGAGGGAGTAAATGTGAAATAGACGCGTTGTTCGCTGTATGCACACTGTCTACCCAAAACGCAAATACACAACCATCTCCCGTTCCCATCACGCTGCGCCTCATTCCACGAGGTCGTGCTCGAGAATCTGGATGAATTTGAGCGTGTTGCCGGGCTTGGACTGCTTTGGTCTCGACCGCTGCGGATGGGGTGATGGCGAAGGCGATGGCCGCGCCTTGGTCTTGGCGTGGTGGGGGAGGAGGGGCTTGGCGGCGGTGCGCGCGCGGCCCTTGGTGGAGGAGGACTTGGGCAGGGTCTTGGCGTACAGCTGTGCGATCTTGCGCTTGAGCAGCCAGGGTTGGATGAGCTGCTTGGTGAGGATGAAGCCGATCGAGGCGACGATGATGGCGCCGCTCACGGCCGGCACCACGATGTCGACCAGGATGTCCTCGGCCTTGGTGCTGCTGCTCGAGCTCGAGCTCCGCACGGGAGTCGGATCGGGCGCGCGCGTGTCGGGCAGGTTGTAGTAGGGGTCGACCGCGCACCCGGCGAAGCTCTGCCGGTAGCCGGGCTTGCACGCCAGGCCCGAGCAGTCGGGCAGCATGTAGAGCGAGGTCGACGCGTTGAAGCGCTCGGGCGGGAAGAAGGGACACACGATGTCGCACGACGCGCCGGCCATACCGTTGGCGCACCCCGCTTCACACGCACCCGTCGCCGGATTATAAACCTTGTGCAGCTGGCACTCCCACGCCGGGCCAGGTGTCGACACGGCCACCAGTACCGTCTCGTTCCGGTGGATGCCGCTGTTGTTCATGGGGGTGAGCGTCACGGCGTCCTTGTCCCAGAAGGCGTAGGCGCCACGCGGCACGCCGGCCAGGTAGTGCCACTGCGCCGCGTGGTAGTAGCGGTCGCTCGCGCCCTCGATGCCACCCAGGAAAGTGAGACCGACGAGCTGCGCCGTCTGCGACGAGTGCATGGCGCGGAACTGGAGCCGCGACCACACCTTGCTGTCGACCGGCTGTTGCCCGTCGAACAGGCCCGACACATAGCCCTCGACCTCCACCAGGCCCGTGCTCTCGTTGCGGTGGCGCATAATAAGCTCGAGCAGCGTCAGGCGCGAATGGAAGGCGTAGATGCGCACGGGCGGGTGGTTGGGGTCGCCAAAGAGCAGCGACATGCGCAGGCGGCTGGCGTCGACGTGCGAGCAGAAGCGGCGCCGCGGGTAGATGTTGCGGTAGTCTGGGTCCGGGCAGACGGGCTCGTACGCGATCGCGTCGGCCGTCGTCTGCGGGTGCGCGCATGCGTCGGGGAAGCCCGTGTAGGCGCCACTCGCACACACGTAGCCAGGCGACACACTGTCCAGGCACAAGTTGGTGGCCGCGTCGTAGGCGCACCCGCACATGCCGTTGGTGCACACGCCCGTGCCCGCGCGACAGTACTCGACGCCGCACGCCGACGCGTTGAACGACAGCTGCGTGGGCAGCATCGGGTCCACCTCCTGCAGGATCTGCGTGGTGGTGGCAAAGATCGGAAACGCGCCGGGGTCGAGCGACTGGCCCGCGCCGCCCGCCACGAACTGCTGCAAGATCTGCGCGGCCGTCACGGGCATCTGCGCGGTGACCGTGGTTACTGTGGCGTTCTGCGCCACGGCCGTGCAGACGATGGTCGTGTCGTTGGTCATGCCCGTCACGCCCTGCAGCTCGATGGTGCAGGCGGCAAGGAACTGCGACGCGCTGGCGATGCGGTCCAGCCCGACCATGATGACGTTGACGCGCGCCGGGGCCGTGTACACCGGGGAGGCGTCTGCGGGTGGCGGAGGCACCCACGGGTGCGCGCGCGGGTAGGTCGTCGGCCCACTGAGCACAAAGTGCGACGCCGTCGTGTCCATCATCACGTCGAGACAGTCGCCCGAAGGAGGCGTCCCTGCCGGGAAGCGCACCTCTTGCACCACACCCACGTCCACGTCCAGCACGTACGGGTCGCTGGCGTCCGTCGTGTTGCCCTCGTTCATGCGCACCCAGCGCGTGCGCACGGCGTTGGAGAGGTTGTACATCGTCCATCCCTCGATGGGCGCGACCGTGAAGCGGACGGCGTCCACGTCCGCATCGGCGCTCGAGCTGGCGTGCGAGTCGACCACCACCTGCACGGTCACGCCGCGCATCGTGCAGCGAATGTCGATCCGTTGTGTCGTCGGGTCGATCGAGGACGAACACAAGGTGGAGGAGTCGGGCTCCGCGCGAAGATCAATGACCTGCACCACGGCGTCGACGTTGCCCGGTTCGTGCTCCTCGATGCGCACGAGGCGCGCCATCTCGAACGACCCGCACGCCCGGTGCAGCAGCAGCGCCGATTGGTTATACAGGAGCGAAAGGTTGAACTGGCCGCGCTGCGACGTGAACGGAACGCGATCCGTCGGCGGTGGCGGCTGGTCGACGCACGCCGTGCCCGACCAGGCGCAGTACATGGACGCGGGTGCGCCCTGACACGCCGTCTGCTTGTCGGCGAACGCGTTGAAGCCGCTGCAGTTGGTCGGCTTGGCAGCGCAGGCCGTGCCCGTGTACACGCACTCGACGCCGTGGTAGATGGCGCCGTCCATGCAGCCGTAGCCTGGGATCCCGGGCATGCCCGCGTTGGTCGGGTTGATCGCGCTGCACGCCAGCTTCGGGATGCACTGGCCGCTGTACCAGGTGCACGATAGGCCAGGCGCGCCCGCGCACGCCGTCGCGTTGTGCATGTCCAGGCACGTCGGCGCCGGCGGTGGTGGTGCATCCTTGCACACATCGCTCTCCCACACACACGTGGTGCCGAGGTCCACGCTCGCGCGGGCGCACTGGGCGTTCGTCGTCGCCACCTGGCAGCTTGTGATGATGCTCTCACACGTGGCCGTGCTCGCGTTCCACTTGCAGTCGATCGGGTGGCCGAAGTACTTCGCGCTATCGCACACGAGCGACGCAAACGACAGCACGTCAAACCCGTCGCATCGCGAAATGTCGTGTGTGTCGATGCACCGGGACGCGTACGCGTCCCAGCCACACGACAGACCGCTCTCCGTGGCGGCCGTGCATCGCGCGTGCGGGATAGATAGCGCATTGACCGCGTCGCAGCTGGCCGGTCGATTGGTGCACGCGTTGTCCACCCAGTTGCACACCAGAGTCGACGGACTGTAGTAGCTGGACAGCATGCACATGGTTTGGGAGGCCACGTCCGCGCAGGTGGCGGGCGTCGAGCAGACGCTGCTTGTGGCGTTCCAGGCGCACGTCCAGCCATGGGCCGCCTGAGACCCCAGGCAGGTCGAGGAGCTGCGCAGGTGCGCGCACGATGTCGGCGGCGCATCCCAGCAGCCATTGTCCCTCCATTCGCATCGCATGGCAGAGGCCGTGCACCGGGCCTGCGCATCCACGCGTCCGTTGAACTCCCCGCACGCGACAGGCGGCGGCCGGTCGACGCACACATTCGCCACCGAGTCGTAGTCACAGTCGACACCATAGGCCGCCTTGTCGTAGCAATTCTGTCCGGTCGGCATGGGGGATCGCTCGACAGGCACCTGCGCACACGTCGGCCGCGCCATACACGCATTACTGCTCGTCCAGAAGCAGTCCATGCCGCGCTCGACCAGCGCATTCGTGCAGGCGGCCTGTGGACTGTCGATGTACCCGAGCATCACGCAATCAGTCGGCGCGCCGTTGCACCCCATGCCAGGGTACCATGCGCAGTCGAGTCCCCAGGAAGCGGACGTGTTGACACACATCGACTTGGCATCGGCGAGTTGTGTGATCGCGCCGCACCAGGTCGGCCGGTCGACGCAGGTCGCGCTATCGCCCCAGGCGCACGGGAAGCCGAACTCGCCGCTGGTGCACCTGGACGCGGACGTGATCGCGCCGCACGTCGTCGGCACCGGGACGCACGCCCCGCCGATGCCGTCCCATTCGCAGTGCAGGTCGGACGCCATGCAGTGTTCTTCGGCGGGGATGTCGGAGCACGCCGTGGGTCGCGCGATGCACCCGTCACCACCACCCCACGGCGCCACGACGCAGTCCATGCCCCACGCCGCGAGCGCGTCGGTGCACGTCGCGGTCGGATTCGCCATCGCGTCGATGTGGGAGCATTGCGTCGGCTGGTCGAAACAGTACCCGTTGTCATCCGCCACGCAATGCAGACTCGCGTTGTAGGTCGACGCGTCCGAGCAGCTGTACGCAGTCAGGGAGTCGAACGCGCCGCACGATGAAACCTGCAGGGTGCAGTTGGACCCATCCCATGCGCACGACTGGCCATCCGCGCAGCTCGTCTGATTCGCGTGCACCGCGCACGGGACCGCAACGCTGCGACACCAGCCAGCCTTCCAGGCACACCGGAGGCCGGCATTCGACGACCAAACCGATGTGCAGATGTCGGGGGTGCCAATGGACAAGCAACCGACTGGGCGGTCCTGGCATGCGCCACCCAGCCACGAGCAGAGGGGAGTGGCGGACGCGTCGCAGCTGTCTCGGCTGTCGTACGCCCCGCATGGCGTGTGACACTCGCTATCGCCCCACTCGCACGCGAATCCGAACAGGGGCTGCGCGACCGTGCACGTTCGATCGTCCACCACTTCGCTGCAGTTTGCCGGCGTCGGGATGCACTCGTTTTGTATAGACGTGGACACGCCCGTCCATGTGCAGCCGAGAGGGTCGATGGTGCAGCCGAACTCGTCGACTCGATCGCTGCATCGAGACGGCCGGCACAATACACTGGCGCTGTCCCACTGGCAATCCATGCCATACGTGGTCAGCATTTGCCTGCATTGGTTCGAATCGACCGCATGGCTGCAGCTCGTGGGGCGATCGACGCACCCACCGCCCTCGTCCAGTGCGCAATCGAGGCCAAATAGGTCGTCGTATCCCGAACATGCGACATCCGTACTCGCCATCGAATTGAAGTCGGAACAGGCGAGAGGGCTGGGCGCACAGCCTCCACCCCCAGCCCATGGCTGCGTGGTGCAGTTGCGACCGTAGAGTGCCAGTGCATTGCTACACGCCTGGTAATCGTCCGCCAGTGCACCGCACGACTCGACGGCGTCGAGACAGCGTCCGTCGGGCGACCACCAGCAGTGCAGTTGTGAGTTGTAGGTCGTCGACGCAGCACAGTCCGTCTGTGATCCGTCCAACGACGAGCAGGCGGTGATACGCGGCACGCAGACCGACGAGGCAGAGAGCCAGCTGCACGGGGTGCCCGCGTGTGTCGCGCAGCTCGACTGATCGCTCATTGACGAGCATGGAGTCGCGCACAGCGATCCGGTCCATTCACACGCGACGCCCGCGATCACGCCGCACGTGTCCGAGGTAGACGCCAGCTCGCAGCTCGTCGGTCGGGTAAGGCACTGCGATGCGACCGACGACCACGTGCAGTTGATGGCCGGGTTGTAGCTGTTGGCGGTCGAGCACTTGGTCGCCCCGTCGGCCATCGAGTCGAACGTGCTGCACGCGACGGTCGCCCCGTCGATGCACTGTCCTGCATCATCTCGCCAGAGGCAGTTGAGGCCTGCGTCCCTGGCGTGGTCGCAGGTGGACGCGACGGTGATCGCGGCACACGAGGCGGGACGATCGATGCACGCGCCGTTGACCATGGCACAGTCGAGGTTGGGCGGGTAGGCGAGCGACTGCGCGCACACCGACGCATTGTGCACTTGGCTGCACGCAGTCGGTGGGGTGCACATCCAGCCGTTCCATGCGCACGTGAGGCCGAACGCGGTCTGCGTGGCGTCGCATGTCGCCTGGTCGCCCAGCACACCATCGCACGTCGTCGGCGTCGGGTGGCAGCCGTCTGCCATCCACGAGCAGGCGAGGTCTGGATATGGGTCACAGGCGGACTGGGTGGTCAACTGCGAGCAAGCGGAGGGCGGGGGGATGCACGAGGCGCCACTCCAGGCGCACGCGAAGCCGAACCGGGCCTGGGTCGTGCCACACGTCGTCGCGTCGGGGACCTCGTAGCAACCAGTCGGCTTCGGCTGGCAGGTCGACCCCATCCACGCACAGGAAAGGGTGGAGGCGTCGCAGCTCCCTTGCTGTGCGATCTGGCTGCACATCGTGGGGTCGTAACACCCCTCTCCGTTCCAGACGCACGGGAAGCCGGCGAGTGTCTGTGCATCCGTGCAGATCGACGAGTCGCTAATCTGACTGCACGTGGTCGGCTTGGCGTGGCAGGCGTCGCTCGACCAGAGGCACGCGAAGCCGAGCACGGCCTGTGCATTGGCGCACGTTGTCTCATCGGCGACGGCTGAACACGACGCCGGCCGCGGCTTGCAGTTGCCACCCGACCAGAGGCACGAGAGGGCGGAGGCGTCGCAGCTGCCCTGCTGCCCAATCTGGCCGCACGATGTCGGCTCGGAGCACACCGACCAGCCGTCCCAGGTGCACGGGAAGCCGAGCGTCGTCTGGGCGTCGACGCATGTCGGTGCATCGGTCACGGCTGCGCACGTCGTCGGCTTGGACTGGCACGAATTGGCCATCCAGAGGCAGGAGGAGGAGGCGGACGCGTCGCATGTCGCCTGATCCGTGATCGCCGGGCACGACTGGGTGCACGTCGTCCCGTCCCACGCACACGTCAGACCGAACAGGGCCTGCGAATCGGTGCAGCCCGTGGCGGTGAGAATGCCACGACACGTCCCGGGGGTGCCATAACACCCGGGATACTGCCATGCACAGTCCCAGCCGCCACCCGCGTATGCAACGGTGCAATCTGCCTCGTTGTTGTATGCGGGAAATAACGTGCACCCGTGCACGCACATTTCGCCTGTCCATATGCACGAAACGAGGTGGCACTGCGCCTCTGTCGATGGGCCCGTGCAAATGTGATGGTCAAACGCCAGAGCGAAGCGCGAGGCGAATACCAGTCCGACCAGCACTGCCAACACTGCCGGCATGCTGCGTGCTGTCATCGCCGCGTGACCGGATTGGATCGAATGGGTGGGGGGGGCGGAGTGGCAGGGGCAGAGACGAGGAGATGAGATGCAAATCAGTTGCGCGCTGCGCGGTTGTACACGATAGCCGAATTAATACAAAGGAAAGTCGCGATGGCGCGCGTGTGTGGATGTGTATATGGGTAGAAGGGCTACACGAGCGACACGGGATACAGGCTGCGAGGTGGCGGGCGCTTGGCCTTGGATTGCGCTGCCTGGATGCGCGCGGCCCTACCCCGAACCAGCGCAGCGGTCTCGGCACCCGCACGCGCAGCCTGTGCAGCGGCCTGAACCGCGCGCGCCTTCCACGCCCAGGCGCCGATGGCGACGAGTGCACCCACGCCCACCGACGCACCCGCGACCGAGCCGACGATCACCACCACGTCGTCAACGCCATCACTCTTTTCCTCTTCTTTGTCGACCTCTACTGCCATCGCGCGCACCGTGCACGCCCCAAACGCGTCTGCACTCGACCATTGGCATCCGCGATGCGTTGCGTTCGCACACGCCGATTCGTTGGTGAATTGGGCGCAGATGGCGCTGAGGGTCGGCGGCTCGCACGGCGCCACGGTCTCGTTCGCCCGCCACACGCACGGGAAGCCGAGCGTCGCATTGGCGCTCGCGCAGGTCGCCTGGTCGCGGACGGCCGCGCACGCGGTCGGCACCCGGTGGCACGCGTCGCCCATCCAGAGGCAGGTCAGGTTGGTGCCGTGGCATGTCGGCTGCATGCGCAGCTCGCTGCACGCGATCGGGTCCCGGCACCCACCGGCGTCGTCGTCCCATGCACACGGGAAGCCGAGCGTGCCATTCGTGCAGGTCGGGACGTCCACCACTGCCCGGCACGAGGTGGGCGTTGGGTAGCAGGCGTCGCCCATCCAGAGACAGGTCAGGTTGGCATAGGCGCCGCACCGCGGCTGGGTGGCGATCTGCGCGCACGACGTGGGCACGGGGCGACACGCTCCACCTTCTCCCCACTCACAAGCGACGCCCGCGATCCACTGGCCGTCGCACAGGTCCCGGACGGGCGCCGCGCTGCAGCTCGTCGGTCGAGGGACGCATTGGCTCGCGAGCGACGACCAGCTGCAGTTGAGCGGAGAGGCAGCAGCGCAGAAGTCCTCGCGGAATATCTCCGTGCACATGGCTGGTGGGCGACAATGCCCACGCAGGGAGTCCCATAGACACACGAGACCCCAATTTCCTGTCTGGTTGGAGCAGTCGCTCGAATGGAGGAAGTCCGCACATGCCGTCGGAATGGGAATGCACCCGCCCGCGTCGCCCATCCAGGTGCAGGACATGTTGGCGTATGTGCCGCACTTCGACTGTGTGGCGATCTGCGCGCACGAGGCGGGCAGGGTGCGACATACACCGGCGTCCCACTCGCATGCCGACTGCTCGATGCAGAGGTCCTGGACGAACGCCATGTCGCAGTTCGTCGGCCGGGTGACGCACTGGCTCGCGAGCGACGACCAGCTACAGTTGACGGCCGGGTTGAGTGCATTGGCTGTCGGGCAGAGGGCTGCGCCAGTCGCCATCGTGGTGAACGTGCTGCACGCGACCGACGTGGCGTTGAGGCATTGCGCCAACCCGTCGTGCCAGAGGCAGCTGAGGCCCCAGGTCGTTCGCGCGCTGGTGCACTTGGTGGCCGCGTTCGAAAGGCTGGTGATCGCGCTGCACTGCGTTGGCCGGTTGATGCACGCGCTGTTCTCCCACGCACACGAGAGGGTCGAGACGTCGCACGTTGCCTGGTGTGCGATCTGTGAGCACGAGCTTGGAGGCTGACAGGCCGCGCCGTCCCACACGCACGTGAACCCGTATCGGGTCTGCGACGCGTCGCACATCGCCTGATCACCCAGTATTCCATCGCACGTCGTCGGCCTTGGGTGGCACGACTCGCCCATCCAGGCACAGGAGGGAATCGTGGACGCGTCGCAGGACGCCTGACTCGCGAGCGCGGAGCACGGCGGCGTGCACACCGCGCCGCTCCAGACACACGACGACACGCCGATCGTCGCGTTGGCGTTGGTGCAGATAGCCGCGTCCGTCACACCCGCGCAGGTGGTCGGCGTCGAAGCGCACGTGTTGTTCATCCAGAGGCAGGGAGTGGAGGGGATGGCAGAGGCGTCGCAGTTCCCCTGCTGCGTGAGCTGGCTGCACGCGGTCGGCTCGGTGCACCCTCCTCCTGGGCTCTGCCAGGCGCACGAGAAGCCGAGCTGCGCCTGGGAGTTGGCGCAGTTGTCCGCGTCCGTCACGGCCGCGCACGTTGTCGGTTTGGGCTGGCACGTGCCGCCCATCCAGAGACAGGAGAGCTGAGAGTTGGCACATTGAGTGGCCTTCCAGATCTGGTCGCAGGTCGTTGGATTGGTGCATGACCATGAACCAATATCCCATATGCACGGGAAGATGTGGTTTGAGCAGTACGACGGATTCGCGATAGCGCTGCATGTTCCCGCCATCTCGCACCTTTCTCCGTCCCATGCACACGAATATGCCTCGCGGGTGACAGTACAGTACGTCTCGCTGCTTATGCTGCACTCGGACGCATCATAGCACGCCCCGGGCCAGTCATACCATTCGCACACACGCCAATCATTCGTATGGCCGCAGCTGGATCGGTCGAGGTCGGCGCACCGAGCAGCATTGACGCACGGAAGCACCAGCGCCAGCACCGACACCAGCACCCACACCAGGCGCGCTGTGGCCATTGGGGAGTGAGTGGATGCGATCGGATCCGAAACGACAGCAGAGTGGAGCAGAACGGGTGGGGTGGATGGGGGTGTCAAATTGTCGCAGTGAGTGCAGTTGTACACGGTAGTCGGATTAAAAGAACGAGAGCGAAACATGTGCGAACGACAAAGGGCTAGGGGGAGGAGGGAGAGGGACAAGGGGGTGCGCGTGGCCTAGGTAGATTGGATCACAAGAGCGCGATGCGATACAAGTCGCGCACGGGTGGTGATTGTGCCTGCTGCTGCTGCTGCCTCTGCTCCTTCTTCTGGAGCGCCTTGAGTCGCGTGGCCCGCCCCTTGGTCGCCGCGGTCGCGGCCGACGCCTGCGCTGCCGCCTTGGCCGCGCGCGCCTTCCACAGCACGATGGCCAGGTAGCCGAACACGCCCACGCCCACCATGGCGATGGCGATCGGCCCAATGACCATCATTGCCTCCTCCAGCGACGTCTTGGAGGCCGCGACGCTCACCACGCGCACCTCGGGCGCGGGCGGCAGCAGCTCGTCGCTCGAGTCGACAAAGATCGAGTGCTGAATCGACAGCTTGCTCGTCGCGCCGAGCGTGGCCAGCATGCCCATCTTGATGCGCGACTGCATCGTGACCGTGGCGCCGGCCTTGGGGTGCACGAAGATGCCCGGGATGAAGGGCGCGTTGAGCGACCACGTCGCGCCCTCCGTCACACCAACCCACACGATGTTGCGCATCTGCGCGCGGTTGACGAGCGCGATGGCCAGCGTCTCGGCGAACATGAGCGACGGCACGCGCAGGATCCAGTAGGCGTCCGGGTCGAAGCCCGCGTCGAACGTCAGGCTCGTGAGGAAGAAGGGCAGGCGCGCATAGTCGTACACGCCCGGCTTGAGCGTGACCGCGATGTGCGGCGCCGACGTGTCGATGCCCACGCTCGTCGGCCACGCCGCGCGGTCCTGCACCTCGGCCGCCAGCCGCTCCAGTGCGCCAAAGCACGGGTGCGCCGGGTCGCGCAGGTAGGAGCGCAGGGTGCGCGCCGCGCCGAACCGGAGCGTCGTCGCCACGATGCTGCGGTTGTTGCCCATGTAGACGCCGTTCATGCGGAAGTCGTCCTCGTTCGTGCCCTGGAACGCCACGCCGATCGCCTCGCATGCCGCGAGTGCCGTGTCCAGGCGCTTCTTGGAGCACACGCCCGTCGCCGCACTCCACTTGCACCGCGGCGCGGACGGCGACTGGCAGCCGGCTGCCGTGCGAAACACGGCGCAGTCGGCCCCGTCAATGCAGGTGCGGCCGCCCTCGCCGCCCGCGTCGGCATCGCCTGCGCGCCGGCACCGGTTGGTGGGACACGAGGTGGCTGTCGTGGCACCGGTCCAGCGCGGGTCGCCGCACGGCGCGGGCGCGCACGTCCCGCTGAACTCGTCGAAGCTGCAGAGTGGCGTGACGGAGGCCGCGCACCCGACCCGGTCGGCGATCATGTAGCACGAGTCGACAAAGGACGAGCCAGACAGGTCGACGCTGGGCATGGCCGACAGGACGCGGCCGGCGATCTTGCGGCCGCGAAACTGCACCCAACTGCTGGCGCCTGGCATCTGCATAAACGTGCCGAGTAGCGGCGACGTCATGCCGAGCACGCTGCCGTCGGTGGTGTACCAGCCGGCCATGCTGTCGACCGCGCCCACCCAAAAGATGTTGCGCTGCTGCGCGCGATTCACCAGGCGCATCTGCATCTGCGCCCCGAACGACACCGCACTCGTCGCGTAGATGACCCAGTACGCGTTCGAGTCGCCCTCGGCGTCGAACACGATCTGGCCGTCGACCGTCCGGTAACCGTCGCCGTCGATCACATACGTGCCGCGGCGCAGCACGACGCCCGCGCCCCACGACGCAGGCGTCGGCCGCTGCGGGATGCGAGTCGTGATGACGCTCAGGCTGCCGAGCTGGCTGTGCATCTGCATCGTACACCGCGCCGTGTCGATGATCGTCTGGCCGACGAGCTGTGCCGGTGTGATGGTGTCGAAGTCGGCCGGTCGCACGTCGGTGGCCATGGCGCGCTCACCCAGGTCCAGTCCGCGTATACGGGCGACCGACGTGGCCACGCCGGTCACGCCCACCACGACCGAGTACGGGCCGCACTCGGACACGATGGGCAGGCTGCGCAGCGCCTCGACGCACACACCGTCGGTCCAGTGGCAGTCCTTCCACGTCCCATACTGCGTCTCGCACTGCTCGGCCGTCTGCGCGAACGAGCACTGCAGGCCGCTGGCGCACACGCCGCGAATCGTGCCAAAGGGCACCAGGCGGCAGCGGTCGAGCGGACAGCTGTCGGCGCTCAGGGCGTCTGCGAAGCAGGGCGTCGGCAGGCAGGCGCTGCTGCTGCTCGCATCCCGCGTCGCGGCGAACGTACAGCGACGAGGGGAGGCGCGACACGCCTCTGCACTCTCATCGTGTGCGTAGCAGCTGCCGTCGAGGCCGAGCACCGCGCCGGGCAGGACGAGCGAGGCGTCCGGGTGGAGCGCCACCACGCGCCCGTCGACGGTCGGCGGGGCGTCGCTGTCACCGCCTCCTCCTCCAATCTGGATGCCGCGCGCGCTGGTGTCGATCACGGTGCCGGGCACAAAGGGGGCGAACAACTCGGCGCCCTCGCTCGTCAGCCACACGATGTTGCGCGCCTCGGCGCCGTTGCGCATGTGTACGCGAGTCGTCGCCGCCAGCGTCAGCTTGCGCACGTCCACGACCCAGAACGCATCCGGGTCCGACTGCGCGTCGAACACGACCGCCGTGCGGGGTGCGACCTCGGGCACGATGCGCCGGTGCACGCCCGGCACGAGCAGCCACTCGGCGTCGGGCGAGCTCGGCCCGGTCGACGTGCGGATCGGCCAGGCGCTCGTGTCTGCGATGACGCCGTGGTACGCCGCCATCGCGGGGAAGCAGGCGTGCGCGGGGTCGTACTGCACGTCCGTGTTGCCAGTATCATCACCGACGGGCGGTGCAAACGCCACGAGCTGGCCACGCTTCGTGCTGCTGCCGTCACTGCCCGTTGCCGTCACCCCGCCCGCGACGTACCTGCGCCGATCCGTGCCGTTGAAGATGGCGCCGAAGCCCTCGCACGCGGATGGGAAGGGTGGGAGGGCGCGCTGCACACACACACCCTCTCCCTCTTCTTCTTCCATCCAATCGCACCGGAGCGGGTCGAGTTGCGTGCAGGCGCCGTGTGTCATGGCGCGCGAGCAGGGCAGGCTGTCGGCGCAAAACTTGTTGTTCGCGGAGAGGCGACAGCGGTTGGTCGGGCAGAGGCCGGTCTTGGCGAACGTCGCCGGGCAGTCGAGGTTGGTGCACAGGCCGGTGACGGGCGCGAGCATGCACGACATCCAGGAGCGATCCTTGTCCAGGCAGCGCGTCGCGTTACGGCCGTAGTAGGCGCACGCATCGGGCGTGTCGCCAAACACGACGCCGCCACTGCCGAGCAGGAAGGAGGCGCGCGTGCCGAGCGACAAGAAGGCGCCGCTGACGACCGGCTGCGGCCCGTCGAGTCGCACGGTCGCATTGTCGGCCAGGAAGAGGAACGTGCCGACCAGGCGCGTCGGCGTCGAGGTCGGGGACGGGACGGCGGCGTCGATCACGTCGAGCGGCAGGTCGTGCGACAGAACCCATGTGACCTGGCCCTGGCGCGCCCCGCCCACCAGCTGCACGGCCACGTTGTCAAGGCGCAGCGTGCCGCTCACGCGGAACACCCAGAACACATTCGGGTCGCCGCCAGCGTCGAAGGTGAGCGTGCCCGACAGCGACAGCATACTGGCGGTCACCTCATATATGCCGGGCGCCGGGTGCCAGTCGGCGAGGGACGCGTTGGGGAGGAGCGAGACCAGCCCATCCTCCCAGTTGCTCCTGGTGTCGTTGATGTCGCGCTCGAACGCGGAGGCAGCGTCGAAGCACGCGTGCGCAGCGTCGACGAGTGTGCGCGTGCTCGCTGCGGATCGGACGCGGTCGGCGTCGCTGGCGAACAGGATGCGGCGCTCGTAGCCCATCTCCAGGCCGGCCGCGAACAGATCGCCGCCGCGGAACGCGATGCCGACCTGGCTACACGCCTGGAGCGACGGCAGCACACGCGCACCGCACCACCCGCCCGCGGCGTCCCATCGGCAGCGGAAGGCGCTGGCATCGGTCGCGCACGCCGTCTCGTTGGTCAGGTAGCTGCAGTAGGAGCCGTCTGCGCACCGCGCCGCCTGCTCGATGTCCCCGTCGTCCCAGTGACAGCGGTCGTGGTACCCGAAGCAGTGGGCCTCGCTCGGCTGGCTGCCGCACGTCGCCGTCACATTCGACTGCGCACTCACGAGCTCGGCGCCGATCCAGAGAATGCCGATCGCAGACCACACGAACAGCACCCATGCGATGGGGTGTAGCGCCGCCGCCATGGCATGCACGCACGGGTGGGTGGGTGGGTGGATGTGAGGATGGGGGTAGGGCGAACGGGAAGGGGAGGAGGAGGATGGGGGGGGTGACTGGAAATGCAAGGCGCACTTCCCGTGTGATACGCGATCGGTCGTTTATTTGAACGTTGGCAACGATTATACTCACTTGCGTATTCGTGTGCTTTTGGCCACCCTGGTCTACAGTCCATCCTCGTCCTCGCTCCCCTCTCGTCCCGTTCATCCGCTGCGCGCCGCAAGTGCTGGCCAGCTCACGGAACAACGCATCCGCGCCCTCGCGCATGCACCACCCGCTCCCGCTCGACGTGGTTGTTATGCCGGGCGGTGGTAGCGGCGCCGGCCCGGCGGCCACGGTGGGAGGCAAGGCAGCATCCTACACGCCCGTACCTCTGAACCCGCCACATCAGCCACAGCAGCAGCAGAGCACCGCGAAGCCCAAGCGGGGCGTGTGCAGACAGTACGGCGGGTGGATCGCACTCCTCGCGTTCTTCGCCCTTCTTCTCATCATCGCCAAGGCGGTGGATGGGCAGAGCACCGACCCGTGGGCGCCCTACCGCCACAGCCTCGACGAGGGCTACCTCAAGTACCCTGGTCCTTTCACGCACACGGGCGTCTGCGGTAACAATCTGCTCGGTGTGCCAGGGGACATGGCGTGCGGGTTCTACGATCCATACCCTGGCATGTTTCTGACGGGTCAATCGTCCTGTGACGCCAGCTCGACCGCGGCGTCGTGCCTCGACGAGAAGTGCCAAATCGCATATTCGTGCAACCTGGCCACACCGTATGCGCGATGCGAGAGCATCGTCGCGGGCGAGACGTGCAGCAGTCCGCTCGTCCCGCCTGGGTCCACATCGGTCCGGCCCGGATGCAGAAACGCGGCATGCAAGTGCAACGACATCTGCGCGACGGGCCCGCTATGCAACTTGCGCCGCGACACGGCCTTCAACGCACAGACCAAATTCGGGGTGTTCCCAACTCTCGACTGCCGATCTCTGAGCGCCGGCTCGATCAAGGAACTCGGGGTGACCACGGTGCCCACGCCGCCGCCCTGTTCCGCCTTCGGCCCACTCGGGTGTAACTCGGCCACGCGCGCGTGCTACCGCCGTTTCGCGGTGACCGAGCACATTGGGGACGTGTGCATCCCGCGCAATGGATGGGCCAAGATACCAGGGGTCACCAGCCCGGTCACCGATCGGTTCGTTGGGTGCACGCAGTCGGGCGTCTCCGCGACCAACGGCAAGGACTTGCTCTGGGGCCTGCACTGCGACAACGGCGGAACGTGTCCCGTCGAGGGCATGCCGTGCGTGTGCCCGGCCGGGTTCAATGGCGTGTTCTGCACCAGTGCACTCCCGTGTCCGCGCGGGTGGGGAGGGTACCGGTGCCAGGAGCAGGTTGGGTGTCGCAACGGCGGCTGCGACAACGGCGGCACGTGCCCGTCGAGCGATACCGCGTGCACTTGCCCGGTCGGGTTCGGCGGTGTCTTTTGCGAGACCAAGTGCCCGCGCGGCTTTATGGGCCTCACCTGCAGCCAAAACGCCAAGTGCCTCGCGGGTGGGTGCGACAACGGCGGGACGTGCCCGGGCTACGGCCAGCTCTGCACCTGCCCCGTCGGGTTCGGAGGGGACGTGTGCGAGCGGATCTGCCCGCGCGGGTTCAGCGGTCAGTTCTGCGCCACCAACGTCGGCTGCAAGAACGGCGGCTGCGAGCGCGGCGGGACGTGCACGGGTAGCAACACGACCTGCACCTGTCCGGTTGGGTTCGGGGGCGTCTTTTGCGAGCGCGTCTGTCCGCGCGGGCTCAGCGGCACCGATTGCAACGTCAACAACGGCTGTCGTAGCGGCGGCTGCGACAACGGCGGCACGTGCTATACCGAGCCGGGCCCCTACAAGGACCGGTGCATCGCATGCAACGCGGGCTGGACCGACCAGTACTGCGAGCGCGCGTGCAAGTTTGGCGAGTGCGACACCGCGCTCAACGGCACCTGGCTGCCGTCGCGCATCCTCGGCCAGGCCATCTACCCGCCCGGCACCTGCGGCATCACCATGTCCTGTAAGCCGCCCTTCGCTGGCGGTACCCCCGCCCCATTCGGCACGGCCGGCGTCGACTACCCATGCGGGGTGATTGACCCGGCTATCACGCCGGTGCCCACCTACGATGGTGGATGGCGCTGTAATTGCCGAAGTGGCGACGGCAATCGGTGTGTCATGGGCACGATGTGCGATCAACCAACCAAGGGGTCCATCGCCTACTGGTATCTCCCACCGGGCCAGGCTTGGACAAAGTACGACACGTTCCAGTGCAGCACACAGCTGTGGATCGACCGTGCAGTCAATAGAGTCGGCACCGAAGTCAGCAACCGCACGATCTTGATCGACTGGTCGGTTCCGTGTCGCCGCCACGGCACCCACGGATGCAACTCGACAGAGCTGGCGTGCGTCAAGCAGGCGTTCGACGGGACGCGGCCCATCCAGATCGGCAACACGACCACGGTGCAGCTCGTGCCGGCCATGGAGATCTGCTGCCCACGCGGCCGCGTCGGCGACGACTGCGAGATCGAGACGGGCTGCACCGTGCATGGCTGCGACAATGGCGGCTTCTGCCTCGACCGCGACCGCAACGGCAAGCGCCTCAAGCCGTCCGACACGCGCTGCTTCGGCTGCAACCCGGGCACCAACGGCACGGCCGGTTGGGGAGGCCGCTTCTGCAACGTGCGCATGCGCCCGACGTGGACGTGGCGCTACAACCTCACGGGCACCGGGTGGACCGAGGGCATGTCGGCCCGGCGCCTGCTGCAGGCCGGCGTGCTCGCACCCGAGCCGATACTGGATCGCACGACGACCGACATCTCGCGCCCCGAGGCGGGCAACATCCCGCGCGAGGAGGGCCGCATCTGCGACTGTGGCGTGCGCTGGAACCACAGCGCCAGCACCAATCTGACTCTGATCCAGACGCTGCCGCTGATGCGCTTCGGCAACTACCCTTCCAATCCGGCCGAGCAGGTGCTGCTCTCGCCCATGCGCTTCAACCCGGACGAGACGAACGCGGTCTCGGGCTTCCTGCATGTCGCGCGCTCGCACCGCGAGGCCGAGTACAAGTGTTACCTGGACGCCTCGTCCAGCGGCTACGTCGAGTTCAACACGACGGAGCTGCGCGCGCGCGGCTTCTTCTACTTCGGGTGCACCTTTGACACGCGGCACCGGCGCAGACTGCACGGCGTCGCCCGCACCGACGGCCAGACAATGCTGGGCGTCGAGGTCGCACCGCTGCTCGCCAACCTGACGGGCGCGCGCTGGCACACGATCGAGCGCGTACCGGACGCCACCCTGTGCCCCGACGCGACCCTGGACCCGGTGTTCTATTGCGCCACCTACCCCATTCAGTGCCAGTCGATCCGCACGACGGGTGGCATCGGGCAGATCAAGATCGACGCCAAAACACCCTACGTCGCCACTGTCGCCTTCCTGCACTACCAGATGTTTGGGCACCGCGTGCGCAACCGGCCCAACGCCCAGTGCAACATGGGCCACACGCTGCTCGAGGACCAGCAGGGCTGCATCTTCAACATGCGCGTCCCCGACTTCATCCCCCCTCCGCTCAAGCCCAACGAGACGCTCACGGCCGAGCGGTGCGGCAACCTGACGTGGATCGTGCCCGAGCGCATCGGCGGCAGTGGCGTCTTCCCCGTGGGTGCGACGGCGGGCACCAACGTGACGGACGGCGGCGTGCCGCGCTGCCTCTGCGACGCCCCGTTCAAGCCGACGGGCGGCAACTACACCGACTGCGCCTTCGACATGTGCGGCGAGGGCGAGCTCAAGGACAACAACACGCGCGGCGCCATCAACCCGCTCTTTGAGGTCGTGCCGCTCCTCGACAAGTGCATCTGCAAGGGCATCTGGCAGACCGACAACGCGACGTGCGAGGGCAACCGGTGCGACTGGTGCAACAAGGCAGGCTGCCTCAACATGGGGTCACCCAACCTGGTCGATCCGACCGCCGCGTGCCAATGCCTGCCCATCTTCCACGGCAAGTACTGCGAGCTCAGCTACTGCAACAGCACCAACACGCTGCAGTACGCCGGCATCGGGCCCGACATCATATGCGAATGCAAGAAGGGCTGGACGGGCCCGCTGTGCCACCAGGGCGCCTGCATCAACGGCGGCACGTTCAATCGCGACACGCTCGAGTGCGTCTGCCCGCCCGCGTTCACCGGCGGGCAGTGTGAGCTGCCGCGGTGCAAGCCGGGCTACGGGACGTGGAGTCCCGAGTTTGGCAAGTGCCAGTGCTTCGCGCCGTGGACGGGACCGCGCTGCGAGGAGCACACCTGCGACGACGACAACGTCGTGTTGCATCAGATCCCAGGCTGGGACGGCATGCGCCCCTTTGGCCAGCCCGTGTTGGTCGACGGCGACTCGGCCAGTCTGCACAAGTGCCAGTGCAACTGGCCGTACAAGGCGTCCGTGCCGGACGACGGGGGCGAGGGGCGACCGCTCGACTGTCGCTTGCACGACTGCAACCACGGCGTGCCGCGCCGAGGCAACAGCAGCACCTGGCCGAGCAACCCGCTCGCGCCCGCCGACATGTGCGAGTGCGTGGACAAGGCGGGCATCGGCATCCTGACGGACCCCAAGCTCTGCACCGAGGCCAGCCACAACGGCTGCCCGCACGCCTGCCTACGCGCCACCTGCGGCCTCAAACAGGAGGTCATCAGCGAGATCCTGCACGGGCAGTACGTGCAAGTGAGCAGCTCCGACGCGTCGTGCTGCGAGTGCCACGCGTCGGTCGGCTACCAGCTCAACAGCACGTGCCAGTCGTGGTGCGCCTTCTACCAGCCGTGCGTGACGACGGATCGCTCGAGCTTCGCGCCCAACCCCAACTACAACGCCAGTGCTCCATCCTACTACAAGGACGACAACATCACGCGCGTGTTCGACCAGAAGAACAAGCAGTACCTCTGCGCGTGCAACACGCACTACAGCAACCGGCGCGACCTGCTCACGGGCGTCGAGATGAACGACTGTGCCAACTACACCCAGCCCGAGGACGACGGCCCCGTCAACCCGGACGACCCTGAATACCCACCCCCGGGCAGCAACGTGTGCAAGACGTTCGAGACGTGTGTGCCGGTGAATGGCGATGGCGGCGGTGGCGGCGAGGAGAGCTCGTCGTCATCCGGTCTGTCGCAGACGCAGCTGATCGGCATCGTGTCGGCCGCCGGGTTCGCGGCGCTCGTCGGCGCAGCGCAAGGCGTCTCGACCTATCTGAGCAGCAAAGTTGCGCAGGGTGCACTCGACAAGATCGTGTCTCCTTCTTCTTCCTCGTCCACGGGGCCCGCGACCACCGCAGCCGCGCGAGTGGGTGGGCGATTTCGACGCGCAGAAGCTGCTCGGCTACTCTCGTTGCTGGGCATGGTGCTGCTACTCGCTGTCGTCGCGACTGGCGTTAGTGCGCAGCCGTTCGTTTGGCCGGACCTCCAAACGTGGGCGGTGCGAGGCGCCGATGTCGCGCACCCGGCAGCCAACCACATGCAGGTCGACCAGGCCGCGTGGAAGTGGAAACGCCTGTACCCCGGTCCGTTCGGTCCAGGCGATCCCGACCAGCCGCCCGATGGTCATTACAGCCAGTTGAACGATGTGGTCGCTTCCCTCCCCGCCGAAAAGACCGCTGCATCGCAGTACGGCGCCGCATTCGAGATCGCATTCGATCTGGGCACGATCACGGGTGGACCGAAACAGACGCCGGGTGATGCGCTCAATCGGAATGCAGGTGGACTGCAATCTGCACTGGAAGGTTCAGACAGCAATTCTGCTCGATGCCGGGATACATCCGGACTGATTTCGACTGCCACTGGATCACCCATGCCGAGGACAGACGCGTGGCCGGCCGGCACGAGCGGTGTGATCCAGAAAGAGCGCGTGTGCCCCTTCAGTCTTTCGAGCAACCTCGCAGTCTCGACCGTCGGTGGAATGCAGGTGCGAGGTTCCGATCTCACGTGGTCGATGTTCAGACAGGTTCGCCCGGGTGCGCTGTTTCCGAATGACGGCCTCACGACGTATTACGCACTCAACCTATGCCAGGCGAGTGCTGCGGGGCTATCGTGTGGCACTCGCGGCACGTGCGTGTCGATCAACGCCTACTCGCTTCGCAACGACAATGGATTCGAGAAACGCGACATGGAGACCCTCTTTTTGCGATGGAAGAACGACCCACTCGCCTACAGTCGCCTGCTGATATCCGTCGAGGCGGAGGGCCTTTACCTCGTGCGCGGGTGCAAGTGTGAGCACGGCTACTACGGCCGCCTGTGCACTGACCAGTGCCCTGGAATGGACCCCATAACGCGCATGGCGAGCATATCCGACGCCAACAAGGACATGCACCCGCTCTGCAGCTACCACGGGCGCTGCGACGGCCAGATTGGCACGGTGTCCACCGCGGACGACCCGTTCGATCCATGCCGATGCACACTCTGCGCATGCACACCCGGCTACAGCGGCAACCGGTGCGAGACGGTCGAGCAGACGCGTGGAGAGAAGGTGAACGGTGTCGTGCTGACCAACTTCGGAGCCTGCTGCCCGCTCAACTCTCCCGACTGTTCGTACGCAACGAACACAGGCCAACGCCCGTGGGGCGGCGCTCCGAGTCCCATCTTTGCCAGCTTCGGCGTCCCAAAACCACAGGCGACCACCGGCACCACGCCCTACGGGCGAATTCTCACGCGACCCGATCAACCGTGCTCTTCGCTCGTGCCGAACTGCGGGCGCGGCAACATGTACGAGGTCTTCAGGCCGCGCGTCGGAGGCGTGTCCCCGGCCACCGCCGCGGCGGCATCGCGCGTCGCCAGTGAACAGCTCGTGCGACGCCTGACCAACCGGGAGGCATACGACGAGTTTGGTCGAGACGACTGCGGTCAATTCGAGGGGGAGAACGCGGACAAGGGCGTGTCGCGAGACGGCAACGGGCGCGGGCAGTGCTGGACGGGCGTGGGCCAACTCGACAATGGCGACCGACAGGGTGAATCGGAGGCCTTCTGCTGGTGCAACTCTGATCAGTATTTTCTCAATCCCAAGACTGGAAAGCCCATCATTTGGAAGCGCCGCGGTTGGTTCGGGCCCGGGTGCGCGACCCGCACATGCACGACGCGACACAACCCGGTCGTGAGCGTGCCCGACGCAGACGGCAATCCCATGTCGCTCACCCTGCAGGCGCCCCTCAACGCGAAGGACTTCCCGATGCAGTGTAGTGGCAACAGCCACGGCCAAGCGTCCAATGTGGCGCTTAAATACGACGAGGATGGTCACGCGTGCATCGACACGGTCGAGCGCACGCTCTTGGCAGATGGTACGTGGAACGTGACTCGGATCAACACCGACGGGCGGTGCAAGCTGTGCATCGACGGCTTCGGCATGTACCCGGGCTACTGGGTGGGCGACATCGACAAGACGTCGTTCGCCAAGGAGATCGGAGACCAAGGCATCTGCAAGGAGAAGACGTACCACTCGACGGGCGGGGGCGTCTGCGGCGGCTACTGGGGCAACGTCACCACCAAGGTGAACCAGCTCCCGGTCATCGGCGGTGGGGCGGGCACGGTCCCCGCGCGCCACATCAGCTCGTGCGACTGCAAGCCGGCGACGCTGCCGCTGCTGGTCGACGCCAAGTCCGGCCTGTGTCGGCGGTCGTGCGGCGGTACTACCAAGGTCATACGCATCCCGCGCGAGTTCCTCAACGCCAACGGCATGTACAACGGCAGTGCCGGGTCCCAGTTTGCCGACTACACGTCCGACTTTTGCGGCGGCTACGGCACCGGCCTCTGCCGCCCGATCGAGGCCACGGCCGACGTGGCAGACGGGCTGGTGGTGGGCACGCTCGACGGCTACAACTCGGCCTGCATGTGCAACATCGGCTACCACGGGCCCAACTGCGTCAAGAACGAAAAGCAGTGGTTCAAGGGCTACGTGTGCGGCCCAGACGGCGCGGCCGTGCACAAGGGGGCGATCCCGGCGGGGAGCAAGTACGAGCACGTCGACGAGTGGTGGTTCAACACCCAAATCGTGCCGCTCAATGGCGACGATCTCAACAAGCTCGAGCCCTACTCCATGTTCAAGTGCGGCTGCAAGGATAACCCGGGTGGCCCGGTGTCGCGCGGCTGGGAGCCCAACAAGGACGGCATCTGCGCCCCGACATGCAAGTCGGCGGAGCTGATGGGCTTCAACACGACCACGCGAACGAACCAGACATGCACGGGCAACGGCGAGTGCATCAACGACCCGACGGGCAAGACGGCGGGCAAGGCGTGCGAGTGCTACCTGGGCTGGCACGGCGACAACTGCGCCACGCCCATCCTGCGCGACGCGTTCGGCGCGGTGTGCGGCGGGGCGGACCACGGCACGATCGAGTACATCGACCCGAACAACAAGTACAGCGGCGGCCAGAAGTGCAGGTGCAACGCCGGCTTCGGCTACAGCAAGGACCCGCTGATCACGCGTGGCCATGCGCGCTTCGGCCTGTGCATGCGCGAGTGCCCGATCAGTTCCAAGACGGGCGAGCCGTGCACGAACCATATCAACGGCCAATGCATCCTGTCGGCCAACGACAACGACCGGGAGTGCCAGTGCGCCAACATCGCGTTCCGGGGCGCGGACTGCGGCATCAAGCTCGTCGCCTCCTACACGACCAAGTCGGGAATGGACCTGCCGTGCACAGGCCGCGGCATCCCGGACGACATTCGCATGTCGGGCGGCTGCATCTGCGACGAGGGCTACACGGGCTTCGCGTGCGAGATGTACACGGGCAACCGTGCGTGCGGCGCGGGCCAATGCTTCCAGGACAACGAGGCGGCCGAGATCTTCATTTCGTAACGGCCATCTATCCACCCTCTTTTGTTCGCGTTCTCCTCCTCTCTTGTCCCCATACACTCACCCTTCTCCCCCATTCACACTTCCATCTGCCTTGTCCTTCCGCCGCCATGTGCCGCATCTGCACGGACCCGATCGAGGCGCTGGTCGGGCTGACCAAGCTAGACTGTTCTTTTTGTCCTCATCTGACGGCCATCCCAGCGGAGCTCGTCCATCTGCGAGAGCTGTCCTGCTTTCACTGCTCTCGGCTCGCATCCATCCCTGGCGCGCTCACCGAGCTGGTCCGTCTGGATTGCTCCTACTGTCCTCTTCTCGCGTCCATCCCCGACACGCTCGTCCGCCTGGCTACGCTCGATTGCGCCGAGTGTCCCCTCCTCGCATCGCTCCCGGGCGCGCTACCTCTCCTCGTCTGGATGGACTGTTCCGACTGCCCGCTACTGGTATCCATCCCGTGCACGCTCGTCGCGCTGGCGGTGCTGTACTGCTGCAGCTGCCCTCGTCTGGCGTCAATCCCCGACACGCTCGCTTGTCTGACCTTCCTGGACTGTTCGGGCTGCAGGCGTCTGTCCGCCATCCCATGCCAACTGACGACACTGAAAGAGTTGCACTGCACACACTGTCCGCTGCTCGCCTCCATCCCATCCACCTTCACGCGTCTGACGTTGCTCAACTGCTCCGGCTGTCGCATCCTCGCGTCCATCCCTCCTCCTATCCATGGTACGCTTCGCTATACGCTGCATTACAACTGCCCATGGCTTCCTGAGAATGCGTCCGACTACCCCAATCATATGCCTTCCCTTTTGCGCCTCCAGCGCTGGTTCCGCACGGGCAAGAAGCAGGTCTTCACGCGTTGGATCCGCACCAGGGCGTTCAATGAGTGGATTTTCCACCCGGATCGAATCGGCGGGAAACTCGTCAAGAGGCATATGGAAGCGGAGCTCGGCGCAATGCGACCGGCAAAGCAGCAGCGAGCACAGTAGGCAGGGCACCTCTCCCATTCCTCCCGTTCCCGTTGCCATACAAACCACTCTCGCGTCAAACCTCATACCGCCTCGCCTTGTCTCCATTCGCACCAGCCAGCCTCGCCGCCATGTCCCTGTCTGTGCGCTTTCGCGTGCGCGGCGGCTACGAGGTCGTGGCCATCGACTTGCGTGGTGCGCCCGTCGGTCCGCTCTCGCCGCCCTTTGCGCGCGCCACGACCAAGTGGGCCGACGTGGTCGATTCGCACCTCGCACACCACCCCATCGATCGCAACTGCGTCTGGCGCCTGGTCTCTTCTCCCTCTGCTGCTGCGGCTGCTGCCGGAGGAGGGTCGGACGGCGACCGAGACGGCCTGGTCATCGGCGTCGACATCCCGCTCGGCGACACACTGGCCAAGTGGCTTCCCGAGAGCGCAAGTGAAGTCGAGCTGCTGCTGCCGGGACCCATGCACCTGCCCGTGAGCGTCGAGTACGAGAAGATGCGATACGCGCGCGGGGCGTTCCGTGCCGGTCTCAAGTGGCCGGCGTGGGCGCGCGACGACACGGACCCGATCAACATGCAGCCGCTGGGTGAGTGGGAGAACCAGCGCGACCGCCGCGGCGTGGCCGGCGAGATCGACGCCGACCAGAACAACGGCATCGAGAACCTGGTCGGGCTGCAGTCACCCGACGGCAACATCGTGCGCTTCGTCAACATCGCCAACCTGGTCAGCGCCATCGACGCCGGCCTGACGCCGCCCGAGGAGAACCCGTACCAGCGCATGACCGTGCGCGACCCGGCGTTCGGCTCCGTCCTCGCCGACCCGCGCGTCATGGCGGACGCGCTGCGCACCATGTCGTCGAACGCGCGCGCGTTTGGTGCGGCCGACTCGGGCTGGTTCCTGTTCATCTGGAAGCTGGGCGCGTCCCACGACGCCGAGAGCAAGAAGACCGGCTTCCAGCCGATCGACACCAAGTACATGGACGCGTTCGACGCGGAGAACAATCTCATGCGCGACGAGCTCAAGGCCGCAGCCGCCACGCAGCAGCAGCAGCAAACGCCCGACCTGGACGCCGCCCGCGACGAGCTGCTTGCCTACGCCGACGGCGAGCTGCAGGATGCCTACGACTCGGTGGACGACGGGTGGGGCGAGGGCGACGTCGGCGACATCCTCGAGTCCGTGCATCTGCACGACGCCTGGTCGCAGCTCGACGCGCGCGAGCAGGCCAAGATGGACGAGCGCATCCGCCGGCTCTTTGCCGCGGGCATCACGTCCGCGGAGGCCGACCTGCGCACGCCCGTGCGCCGCCCCGAGACGGCGGCCGCCGCCGCGCAGCTGGACGCGCAGGTCGAGCGCGGCTCGCTGGTCGCTCGCTACCGCCGCGCCTTCTTGCTCCACCCCGACGCCGAGCCGAGCGGGTGGCTGTTCGACGCCGCACCGCCCGACGCGCGCAAGAAGGCCAAGACGGAGGAGCACGCCGAGCTGTACAAGCTGTCCGATGAGGTCGGGCGCGCCCACCGCGCCATCCAGACCACCAAGCTGCCCTTCCGCGGCGACGACGAGCCCATCCAGGCGTTCGAGGGGCGCATGCGCGCCTACCGCGACGCGCGCGCCAAGGAGCTGGCGGCCATCATCGTGCCCGAGCAGGTCACGGGTAAGCTGTTTGGGCGCATGTGCGTCTCTTGCAAGTGAGGGCAGACACATGCACACATCTCGTCTCGTCCGTTTCGAGAGCGCTCTCGATTTTGTTTTTTTTGCATCTTCCCAGCCCTATCCCTCATACACACACACACTTCCATTTCAACCCCCCACTACCGCGCCCATGTGCGTCATCTGCACCGACCCGATCGAATCGCTCGTCGACGCGACCGAACTGAACTGCAACGGATGCCCGCTCGTGTCGGCCATCCCGGCCAGCCTCGTCCGCCTACACACGTTATGGTGTTGCGACTGCCCTGCGCTGGTGTCCATCCCCGACACGCTCGTCCGCCTCACCTTTCTCAACTGCTCCGGCTGTCCTCTTCTCGCGTCCATCCCCGCTACCTTCACACGCCTGACTCGCTTGGACTGTCACCACTGTCCCCGCCTGACGGCAATCCCGCCAACGCTCACGATCCTGACCCGATTGGAGTGCTCCAGCTGTCCACGTCTCGCGGCCATCCCATCCACCCTCACCAACCTGGTCCGCATGAACTGCTCCGACTGTCGTTTGCTGACGAGGATCCCGTACGCACTCACCCGCCTGTCTAGGGTGTCTCATTTCGGGTGCCCGTGGCTCCCGGAAAACGCCGTCGCCTACCCCACTCACTTCCCATCCCTTCTCCGCCTCCAGCGGTGGTTCCGACACGGACGGAAGCAGGTGTTCAAGCGCGTTCTACGCACCAGGGCCTTCAACGAGTTCGTTTTCCACCCCGACCGAATCGGAGGAAAGCTTGTGAAAAGGCAGATGGAAGCGGAGTTGGGCGTGATGCGACCGGCAAAGCAACAGCGAGTGGAGTGAAACGGGACCGCGGGCCCACTTGTAAATTTGCTTGATTTTCCATACACTTCTTTCAGTCACACTTTCACTTCCACCCCCCTCTCGTCATGTGCCGCATCTGTACGGATCCGCTCGAACAGCTGCTGCTCGAGCTGACCAGGCTGGACTGCTCCCGCTGTCCCGATTTGACGGCCATCCCTCCCCAACTCGTCAAGCTGCAACATCTGTACTGCTACAGCTGTCCTCTCCTGGTGTCCATTCCCGACACGCTCGTCGACCTGACCGTGTTGCACTGCCACAGCTGCCCGCGACTGATGTCCATCCCCGACACACTCGTCAACCTGACCGTGCTGCACTGCTACGACTGCACCGCTCTGGCGTCCATCCCGGGCACGCTCGTCCGGTTGCGTCTGCTGTTCTGTGATCGGTGTCCACTGCCGTCGCTACCCGACACGCTCACCGGTCTGACCGAGTTGGACTGTGGCGGGTGTCCGCTCCTCACTTCCATTCCGGCCACCTTTGTCAACCTGAGCGCGATGCGCTGCTACGAGTGTCCGCTCCTCGCCCTCCTCCCGGACACGCTCGTCAACCTAAGGGTGCTATACTGCAGCGCCTGTCCGCTTTTGATCTGCATCCCCGACACGCTCGTCCGCTTGACGGGACTCTACTGCCGAGACTGTCCGCGACTGACGTCCATCCCGTCCACTGGCACCGAACTGGTCGGCTTGGAGTGCGTCAACTGTCCGCTCCTCCTGTCCATCCCGCTCAGGCGAGCCAGCAAGAGCTGGCTCATGTGCGCCGGCTGCCCGTGGCTTCCCCAGAACGTCCGCTCCTACCCCAATCACCTTCCCTCTCTCTTGCGCCTCCAGCGTTGGTTCCGCACCGGAAGGAAGCAGACATTCAAACGCTTCATCCGCACCAGGGCCTTCAACGAGTGGATTTTCCACCCGGATCGAATCGGGGGAAAGGCAGTGAAGATGCAGATGGAAGTCGAGTTGGGCGCGATGCGGCCCGCAAAGCAGCAGCGAGTGGAGTGAAACAGACGAGCAGGCCCGTTTGTGACTCGTCTGTCTTTTTCTCTTTCTCATACACACACACACCCACTCACACTTCCATTTCCTCTCGTCGCCATGTGCCGCATCTGCACGGACCCACTCGAGTCGCTCGTCGAGCTGACGGAGTTGGACTGCGCCCGCTGTCCGGAGTTGACGGCCATCCCACCTGAACTTGTCAACTTGCGCGGGCTAAACTGTTCTCGTTGCCCCTCGTTGGTGTCCATTCCTCCCACCCTCGTCGCGCTGACCGAGTTAGACTGCTCCGGCTGTTCACTCGTCACGTGCATCCCCGATACGCTCGTCAACCTGAAGTGGCTTGACTGTGACCAATGCCCTCTCCTGACGTCCATCCCACGCACCCTCACTCGCTTGGTCATCCTGTATTGCTACCGATGCCCCCTCCTGGTGTCCATCCCAACTACACTTGTCCGGCTGGTCACGTTGGCCTGCTTTGATTGTCCATGGCTGCCACAGAACGCTGACCGCTACCCCAATCACCTCCCCTCTCTCCTTCGCCTCCAGCGCTGGTTCCGGCACGGAAAGAAGCAGACGTTCAAGCGAGTCTTGTGCACGCGCGCGTTCAACGAGTGGATTTTCCACCCCGATCGAATCGGAGGCAAGCTCGTCAAGAAGCAGATGGAAGCGGAACTGGGCGCAATGCGGCCCGCAAAGCAGCAGCGCATGGAGTGAAACGGGCCCATGGGCCCGGTTGTGGGTTCGTTCATTCGCTCTCATCTTTCGCATACACACACGCACACACTTCCACTCCACCCGTTCGTCGCCATGTGCCGCATCTGCACCGACCCGATCGAACAGCTGCTCGAGCTGACCAGGCTAAACTGCTCCTATTGTCCCGCGCTGACGGCCATCCCTCCTCAACTCGTCAAGCTGCAGCGGCTGTACTGCTACGGTTGTCCCCTGCTCACGTCCATTCCGGCGGAGCTCGTCAACCTGGTCGAGGTGTACTGCTACGGCTGCCCCCGCCTGGCGTCCATTCCGACCACACTCGCGAGCCTGACGATTCTGAGCTGCGCCAACTGTCCGCGATTGGCATCTATCCCGCCCACCCTCGTCAATCTGACCAAACTGGGCTGCTCCCGCTGCCCGCTCCTGCTGTCCATCCCTCTCACACTCGTCCGATTGACCAAGCTTTACTGCTCCGGTTGCCCTCTTCTGGTGTCCATTCCCGATACACTCGTGAACCTGACCAAACTGTGCTGTTGCGATTGCCCTCGCCTGGCGTCCATCCCGTCCACACTCGTGAACCTGGTCGAACTGCTCTGCTCCAACTGCCCTCTCCTCGTGTCCATCCCACCCGTGGCGATCTGGACCGTGTGCGAGGGTTGCCCATGGCTCCCCCAGAACGTTGCCGACTACCCTGTCCATCTCTCCTCCCTTTTGCGGCTTCAGCGTTGGTTCCGTGGCGGAAGGAAGCAGACATTTAGGCGTTGGATCCGCACGCGCGCGTTCAACGAGTTCATTTTCCACCCCGACCGCATCGGAGGGAAACTCGTCAAGAGGCAGATGGAGGTCGAACTGGGACAGATGAGAGGGTGAAAAACAAAGAAGCATTGTATGCGCACACTGTCTCGAAGGCCCCTAGCAGCTGAAACAGAACAAGAACAAAAAAAAATTCACACGGCTATCGCCATCTCAGGTCGTGCATGCGCGCATGCGGAGAGGAGAGAGGGTGAGTGGGTGGATGGGACGGAGCGGGAGAGGAGGGTGAGAAGAAGAGAGAAGGGACTGGAGAGTGCCGCGTGATGTGGGGGGAGGGTGTTGCACTCGCCCGCTGCTCACTTGCGCACAGCGGCGGGGGGGTAGCGACGAGGGTCGACGATGGGGCGCGCGGGCATGCCGGCCAGCGCGGACGCCGGCGCTGCAGCAGCGAAGGCGAGGTCGCTCTTGGTCGTGGCCATCAGCGGCTGGGTGCTACTGGTGACCATCGGCTGGTCCCACACCGAGGTCGGCAGCGCATCCTTGCCCGTGGCGGTACGCCACTGCCCGTCCGACGGGGCGCGAGACGTGCGCGGCACGATGGCTCCACCAGCGCTCGAGGAGGCAGACGCACGAGGCGTCAGGCGCGAGATGTTGACCGTGTTGGTGTTGATCTCCTCGGCGATCGCCATGTAGTCGGCATAGTCCTTCTGCAGGTCGGTGAGGAAGGAGGCGCGCGCCTCCTTGGGCAGCTCCTGCCGCCCCTCGTACGGCATCTGGCTCACGACCAGCACGACGCGCACGTGCGCCAGCTTGTCCTTGTTGCGCAGCGCGTTCATGTAGAGCGAGCGCATGCCCTGCTGCTCGCCGCCGCGCGGGCGCAGCACCAGGCGCATGGCCTGCTGGTTGCACGCGAACTGCGACGGGCTGTAGAGGCCGCAGAAGTGGCGGATGACGCGCGCGTACGCCTCGAGCGGCACGCGCACGGCCGGCTTCAGGGTCGGCGTGACGACGGTCGTGAGCGCATCGCCGCTGGGCACGGCCACGCTGTACGGCGCGTACGCCGGGATGGGCAGCTGCGGCAGGCCGGACTTGCCGCGCTTGGTGCGCTGCAGGGACGCGTGCGTGCGCTCGGCGTTGATGGCGGCGGCCGCCGCGTTGAGCTCCTTGGCGTGCGTGACGGCCACGAACTCGGCGATGTTGGTGGGCGTGCTGGTCAGGTCGATGACGATGATCTCGTTGCCGCTGTCGTCCGTGTAGTGGCGCTGGATGGCCGAGTGGCTGTCCTTGGACACGGCGGCGATCGCCTCGTCCGGGTCGATCGACGACCAGCGCCGCGCCTCGGGCGAGTTGAACACGTGCGGGTCGATGCGGTGCACATTGTCCAGGCCGGGGCTGGCCGTGGTCGGCGTCTGGGTGTTGGCGAACAGCGGCGCAAACATGTGGCACTTGCCTGCGCCGTTGTTGGTGATGCCGATCGGCTCCGAGCACGACACGTACAGCGGCGCGGTGCGGTCCTTGGCGCGCGCCGGGTTCGGCACCTGCAGGTCGATCTCAAAGTTCGAGTCGGTCGTGTTGACCGTCACGCGCGCCGACGCCGAGATGATCACGGCGTGGTGGGTGCGATTCTTGCTCGGCACACACTGGCTCGTAGCAGTCGGCACGCAGGCGATCTCGCTCGACCCGGGCTCGAGGTACATGCGCACCTGGCCGCGGTTCTCGGCCGACTCCTGCTGCTGCTGCAGCGCGTGCAGGTCGAGGGCGGTGGCGGCGTCGCCCAGCGGAAGCTCGAAGTTGAGAAACGAGTGCGACACCGCGTCGGCCGTGTACTCGAACACGGGGTGCGGGAACTTGCAGTGGATGCGCGGCACGTCCGCGCTGTCGGCCTGGTATGCCGACTCCAGGGCCGGAATGGCGCCGTCGTTCATCTCCTTCTGCAGCTCGGCGATCTCGGACGCGTCCGTGGCCAGGTCGATGCGGTAGGTCGAGGGCGCCAGGCCCATGTCGCTCACGCGGTTGGTGGCCACGGACGCGAACGACTGCGTCGACACGAGCTTGGCGCGCACCTCCTCGTCCGGCCACGCGTCCTCCGGGTGCGTTCCCGACGGGATCGGCAGAGCGGGCGAGACGAACGCGACTGCGTCCTCCTCGCTCTTCTTCTTCTGCTGCTCACTCGCCGCATCGCCGCCGTCATCGTCGTCGCTCTGCTTCGGCTGCTTCTTCTTCTTGGCCTTTTCATCCTTCTTCTTCTTGGCCTTCTCCTTCTTCTTCTTGGCCTTCTCCTTCGCCTTCTTGCCCAGCTTCTCCCATGCACTCAGGGACGACCCGTCGTCGTTGTCGTCGCTGTCGCTGTCGTCGCTGTCGCTGTCACCGTCGCTGTTGCTCGTCTGCTCGTCCTCCGAGTAGAGGCGGCCCTTGCGGCGGCCGGCCGTCGTCGCCGGCTTGTGCGGCGTCAGGTCCGTCGGGTGGATGAAGGTCGAGCCGGGGGAGGAGACGGGCGCCGATGCGAGGTCGGACGCGCCGATGCCCTTGGCAGAGGAGGAGGAGGAAGAGCCGCACTTGAACATCGCCGCGAAATGGATGGGGATAGCCTGTTGCGAGCGTGTGTGTGAGGGTAGGAATCGACCGACGGGTCAGTTATAGATCAGGGTGTTTGTTCGCGTTGCGTGAGGGGAAAAAAGGGGGAGGGAGGGAGAGAGGGAGGGAGGGAGAAGCAATCCCGCCTATGCGATTCGATCGCATGCGCAGCCCCACTTGCGATAATTGTTCAGCCACGCGTACGTGTCGATGCGCACGCGCTGCAGGTGGGCGTGCTGCGCGCGCGTCGCAGCGCCCGGCAGCAGGATGGCCGTCGCGATCCAACGCGCCAGGGTGACGAGCGCGTGCTGGCGCCGGAAGTAGCGGTCGCGGTCGGCCAGGGCGTCGAGGCTCGGCTGGATGTCCTTCATTGCGACCGCGTCGTTGTGTGTGGCCTCGCGCACCAGGTGCAGCACGATCTGCTCGCTGGTGGGCGGCGGCGGGGCGCGCCCCGGCTCGAAGTTCAGGGCAAAGGGCGGCGGCACGGGCGGCGGATCGCCAAAGTCGCGCGCGTGGTCGAACCAGCCGCGCAGCTGGAGCAGCTGCGCCATGCGGTTCTCGATGCGCCACCGCGCCCGCTCCAGCGGCTGCGTCGTCAGCTGGCTCAGCGCCACGAAGCGCTTGGACCACTCGCGTGACGCCACGATGTGCTCCAGGCGCACGCGCGAAAAGCACATCTGGTTTTGCAACCAAAAGAGCGTGACCGACAGGCGGAAGCGGCCGGGCGTAAGGCGCATGACGTCCATGAGGGCGGCCTCGAGCGAGGAGGGCGAGGCCGAGGAGGACGACGGGAAGGGCGCGCCGCCGCACCGACCGTGCAAGTCCACCCACTGCCGAGCGGTCAGCGTGATCCGCATCTCGGACAGCAGCGCATGCAACTGTCGCATCTGCACGTCCTCCATCCACATGTCGGCTGCCGGGACGCGTGCAGGAACAGGAGCACGGGCGGAGGCGGGGGCGGATGCGGGGGCAGGGGCAGGGGCAGGGGCAGGCGCGGGGGCGGGCACAGGGACGGGATCGGGGGCGGGATCAGGATCAGGAGGGGGAGGAGGAAAGACCTTTCTTCCTGCCTCACTGGTCGATCGACCAGCGCCAAAGGCACGTCGGAGCGCACCTGCACCTGCACCTGCACCTGCACCTGCACCTGCACCTGCACCTGCACCTGCACCTGCACCTGCACCTGCACCTGCTTCGTCGTCGTCGTCCTCGTCGTCGTCGTCGTCGTTGCGTCGTCTGGGGCGATAGGGTGCCCCTCCGTCGCCCTTTTCGTCGTCCATCTCTTGTTCCCGCGCGGCATTTGGTCTCCAGGCCAGTCTCGGCCGGGCGCCGGTCGACATGTCGTATGGAAAAGGGAGTGCGTGTGCGGGGAAGAGAGAGAGAGAGAGAGGGGAAAGAGGAGAAAGAGGCGCTTCTGCAAAAGGTGGGGAGTCGGCGCAAGTGAATTAAACAGTCGCGCCCACCGTCCAAACTATCCGACATGAGCTGTTTGTTTTCCGCTGTTCGCATCCGCTGGGCAACGTGGCAGCGGGAGCGCCGCGCCAGTGCGCTCGCGCGCATGGACGCCACCATCGACGCCGAGGAGGAGAACGTGCAGCGCCGCATGGCCATTCACGAGGAGCAGGCGGACGTGTGCCGCAGCAACATGCAGGAGCAGCTGCAGCGCTTCGCGCGCGACCCCGTGCGCAACAAGGACGCCAAGCTCAAGTACGTGCGCTTCCAGCGCGACCTGACGACCAAGCACGAGTTCGAGATCGCCCAGTGCAACACCATGATCCGCAACTTCGCCGACATGCGCAACCTGATCGACAAGCAGCGCAACAGCGCCGAGCACCACAGCGTCGTGCTGTCCAAGCTCGTCACGCAGATGGAGCAGATGCACACCAACCCGGCGCAGCTGGCCGCCGAGACGGCTAAGCGCAACGCGCGCACGGCCATGCAGATCACGCGGCAGCGCGAGGTCGCCGCCGAGTCCGACACGGGCGTGCACGTCATCAGCACCGCCTTCGAGGAGGAGTGTGAGGCCGTGATGGAGCCCAGCACCACCTCTGTGACCGCCACACCCTTCTCGCCCGAGATCGAGGCCCTGTTCGCCGAGGCGCGCAACCAGTTCGTGGACGAGTCGATGCACAGCATGCCCCCTGCTCCCACGCGCGACCTGCACATCGTGCCGATCGGCTCGCCTCTCTCCCCCACAAGCAAGACGGTGCAGGGCGAAGTCTACCAGAGGCTGTGAGGGTGCATCGATCATTGCATTGTTTCAAGTGAACTAGAGGGACGAGATGGCAGACAATGGCAATGACCTGCTCGACTTGATCTACGAGATCCAGGCCGCCGCCCCTCCTCCTCCCTCCTCCACATTCGTCGTGCCCACCACGCGCCAGGCCGCGCACTGGCTGCGCGAGACGTCGGGTCGAGTGATGGCCACGTACAGCGGCGCGCTTAGCATGCAGCAGCAGGCGTGGCTCGTCGACGACCTCCTCACCGCCGATCGCGAGGTCGTCCACCATCACGTCCACCCCTTGTTGTTGCGCACCAAGCGTCGCCATTGATTGATCACACACGCAGTCGGATTGTTTCTCTCTTAATCCAGCTCTTCCGCGCGACCGGTCATGGAAGATACGCCTCCTCGACTCTGCGATCCATTCCACCCCTCGCGCTCGAACTCTGCGATGGCCGCCTGCATGGCCGCGGCACACTCCGCGTCGAGCGCCTCCCGCTCGGGGGTGGGGTAAGAAGCAGCAGTGGCGGCGGCGGCTGTCTGCGTGCGACACTTGGCAATGGCACCGACCGTCTCGCGCTCGCGAATGACGGGATGGACCTCCATCGCGTGCGTCGGATCGATAGTCATCCACTCGCCGTTGATGAAGCGAGCGGGTATGCGCCCTGCAACGAACGCCATTCGCTGTTGGTGTTCATCGTCATTGGGGGCGGGCTGGGAGACTGCAGCAGCGGTCGCTTGTGCGTGGAACCCGGCGATGACGGCGTTGCTCATGCGCTCCCAGTCGGGCCCGTAGATGAGAGGCAGGCACGCCTTGAGGTACGCGTGGTCGTCGTAGTTCTCGACGTTGCCGTTGGGATGGATGACCATCGGCGGTCGCGGCGAGTCGGGTTGAGCAGCGGCTGCTGCTGCTTCGCGTGCCTCTTCGCCCGCCTGTCGGATGGTCTCGTGGAACGCCATCTCCTCGTCCGTCCGCGAGAATCCAGATGAAGATGCGACAGCGTACGCTGCCGCGATCGGGGCCACCGTCTGTGCAAAGGCATCGCCCGCGTGCATCTGGACCGCACACGTGTCGCACAGCACGTCGCGGGAGAGGGTGCCGTAGGGCAGCTCGTTGGCTGTGGCACGGCCGTTGATCGGACAGCGCTTGCAGTAAAAGGTGGGCCATGCGCCCTTCTTGGGTCGGGGTTGCGCGTCCATGCGCGAGCGGTCGGACGCCTCGGAGGGGTCGACCGAGGTCGGCGCCATGCGCACATCCGGCTTGCCGCGGCGATGGGTGCGCGCTTGCTTGCGCGGGCGACCGCGTCGGTGGTGCAGGGGCGACACGAAGGTGACGACCAGCCGGTCGTACGACGTCGAGATGGTGTGCAGGCGCTCGCACTCGTCCGGTCCCAACTCGCCGCGCTCCATGCGCCCCACCAAACCGGCGATCATGCGGCCGATGCGGACGTGGTCGAACGCGTTGATGGTGCTGTCGCCCACGATCTTGATGCACTGCTCGATGTGCGCCATCTTCTCCGCGCGCACGTCCCTCGCATGCTGCTCGGGCAGCCGGTTCGGGGCACCGGCAGCAACAATCGCGGCCGGGTCCCGACTGTCGGGGTGTGCAAAGGCGGCGTTGTCCTCCGCCTGCCTCCGCAGCTCGGCCTTGGTCGCCGGTCGGAAGAAGAAGGGTGCACCATCGGACATCACGTATCCCGAGCCCCGCCCGCCGCCATTGGGATCGATCGGGTGCGTCGTCCCGGCAACGAGGGAGACGCGCGCGCCCGGCGCCAGCACGGGTCGGTACCTGTGCATGTTTTCGACGACCGCGGCCCTTGTGCGATTCTCCACCTCCGCATCCTCGAGAAACGATGCCATCGCGCTCCGCCCGCCGCCATCGGGGTCGATCAGGTATGCATCACTCAGCGGGCGAGAGTGTGCATTTCCCATGAGCGTTGCACGCATACGGGTCTCGATCACCGCCTCCTCGGCGTAGAACTCTGCCATTTGCTTCGACACAGCCTTGCTGCGATCGCTCGCCAGAAACGCGGCAATCGCCTGCTTGTCTTTCGGGCCAGGGGGCGCGTCTGCAGACATGCCGTCATCGTCCACGGCTCGATTCCACTCGGCGCAGCGTCGATCGTTTTCCAGTGCGACTGCATTGCTTTGCTGTCGCCTCTGTTGCTCGCGCTCGTCTTCGTCGCTGCCTGGCACCATTGGTCCGAAGAAGCGCTCGCGTTCTCGCATCTGCCGCACCCGTGCCTCTGTCTGCTCCGATGCGTACACCATGTCGCGCATGTTCTGCTCGTAGCGCGCTCGGCCCTCGGTCGTCGGAGTGAAGTCGCCCGCCAGGCACATCGCGAACGGGCTGGGACCGGACAACGGCCTCACGCCAGTGGCGGTGGCGTGGTCGTTGTCATCGGGAGGAGGGGTGCTGCTGCTTGCCATGACGGTCGCGGATCGGGGAGTGGCTGGGGTGGGAAGATGTGGACGCTGCCGCGGGTGTAGGCGTGCGTGGAAGTGTGAGGAGAGGTGGGGGTGGGTGTGTGTCGCCGGTTGGTGCGCGGCAGGAACGGAGACGACGACGGCACGAAAACGGCCGAGACGGCGGACGTGTGCTTCCCACTGGGTGGGTGGTGCACAGCAGTAGCGGTGGTGGTGGCGGCGGCAATGCAGTTGGAGGCGTCGATGTGCACCACGAAATACGAAGGCGGCGGCGAGTGGTCGGGCGTCGACGACACGCACCCCATTACACCAAGAGAGGGGGTGAGCGAGAGGGGGCAACAGACGGTTGGAAAGAAGACGCACTGTCTCGCGGCTGAAGCGTCCGTTGCATTTGCTCGGGCTGAGGCGCCAACCAAAACGGACGCGGGAGTCGCGGTCTCGTCCGCTTCGGCGCAACGGAAGGACGTGGACAGCCACCCGACCGGCCGAGAGAACCACAATCCCAATCCGCGCCCCTTCCATCCCTCCCATCGCCCTCGCCATGTCCTCTTCTGCGTCAGCGTCCATGTCCACCGGCACCCGCGCCATCCTCTTGCCCGTGGCTGGCGCGCCCGTCGAGATCTGGATCCCGTTGGGTGACGGCGCGCTCGACGCCATGCAAAAGGCGGTGGGCGGCTACATCGGGCGCGGCCTGGTCGTCGACGGTGCACACGGCACGGCCGCCTGCTACTTCGACGAGGAGGCCATGCTGAAGACGCCCCGACCCGCCGTCAATGCCAACCTGCAGCTCCTGCGCGGGCCAGATGGCCGAGGTCCCGTGTTCGAGCTGCGCGGCCCCGTGCTCGTCACCCTCGACGACGAGGAGACAGGCGACATGCTGTCGATCCCCGACAGCGTCGCGCCCGCCGATTGGACCACGCTCTTCGTCCCGACCGAGTAGTCGGCGACCCACTCGCAGCAAAACGGACGAGTGCTCGCTTGATCGCGCTTGTCCACTCTCCGCCGTTCTCCTCCCCTGCCCCCATACACACTCACATTCCATTCACGTCTCTCTCTCGTCGACCAAATGGCCTCTGCTGCCGCCTCTTCCGCGCCCGCGCCCGCGTCCGCGCCCGCGTCTGCATCCGCTGCTGTCGCCACTGCGCCCAAGCCCAAGTCCAAGGGCATGATCATCCGCGTGTTCCGCTTGCCGCCCGATGGCGAACCGTCCGAGATGACGATCGTGTACCGGGCTGGGAAGACGCCGCTCGAGGCCATGCAGAATGCATTCTTCACTCACCGGATCTACAGCGGCTACCGCGTCAAGAGCGCGCATGGCTGCTACATGCTCTATTCACAGGCCGGCGTGAATGACGACGCGTCGGCAGTCCAATTCGTGGCGCGCGTGGACGGCAAGGGCGTGATGCGCTCCATCCCCTCCCGATTCGAGCCGCGCGACTGGGCCAAGTTGTTCGTGGTCGCGCCCAAGCCCATCCGCGCGTTCCTGTTGCCCACCGACGACAAGCCGCGCGAGGTGTGCCTCCACGCCGACGACGGCAGTGACGGTGGCCACGACCAGGCGCTACTCGACATCATCGGCGGGTGGGTCAAGTGGGGGAGGCGCGGCGATGGTCCGCGCGGCGCGTTTGCCTTGTTCATCCGCGATGCGCAGAACGAGCCCGGCTTGAGCCGCAACACCAACATCCGCGACGCCGAGGTCTTTGGTCCGGCGATCGTCGTGCGCGGGCTGTGGTCGGACGACCTCTCGTCCATCCCCGCCGACGTCCAGCCCGAGGACTGGGCGACGCTGTTCGAGGCAAAAGAGGACGAGGAGGAGGACCAGGAGACGAAGAAGAAGAAGAAGCAGAAGAAGTGAGAAACCGCTAGCGCCCGCGCGATGCAGCCTGCAGCCTGCACCTGTTCCTGTCTCGTCTCGCTCTCTCTCTCTCTCATTCCTCCATACACGCACACAGTCCATTCCACTCGTCGATCCAAAATGAAATCCGCATCCGCGCCACCATCTTCGTCCATCGGATCGATCGTGGCTGCTGTGGTGTTCTGTATGGCTGTCGCCGCGGCCGTCGCGCTTTACTCTGCCCGCGATGACAGGCCGCCAGCCCGTACGATGGCCGAGCCATACACCTGGGTCCCACCCAGACGTGTTCGCGCCTTCTTGCTGCCCGCGTGTGGCTTGCCACACGAACTGGCGCTGTCGGCTGACGAGGCTGGGCTGTTCGACGGCGCACTGACCGGTGCAGTTGGCGGTGCCTGGATCACCGGGTGTCGGCGCATGACGACACATCGCGGGACGTTTGCCATCTTCAGGCTCGCGTGCCCCTCCAACCAAGCCGGCTACAATACGAACTTCAACAGTGTCAGCACATGGGGTCCCGTGATTGTCGTGCGCTGGTACGGGGTCGACTCACCAGGGTTGTCGTCCATCCCCGCCGACGTCAAGCCCGTGGACTGGAAGACGCTATTCGAGGGCGCGAGGGGGGAGGGAGACCAGACGACGTAAGAAACCGCTAGCGCCGATGCCCCTCTCTCTCTGTCTGTTCCCGTCTCGTCCCTCTCCTCTCTCTCTCATTCCTCCATACACACGCCCATCCCACATCCCATCTCTCTCGCATCGATCCCCCACAAAATGGCATCCGCGTCTGCACCCGCTCCCGTGTCGTTCATCGCCTTCCTCGTGAAGGACGGAGCGCCTGTTCTCGCGGGTCCGACCTTTGCCGTCATCGGGTTCGCGGGCCGGCAGTCGTTATGCGTGGCACGGGCCCGCATGACCTCTCGACCATCCCCGCGTGCGTCAAGCCCGAGGACTGGGCGACGCTGTTCGATCGATGATGCGAAAGAAGCGAACCATCCACCCACCCCCTTGCCCCATGCGCATCCGATTACCATATTGTCCACTCTCGTTCCTCCCAGTCGCGGCATGTCCTATACAATTTGCACGCCATTCGCTCTCCATCGCCATGTAGAAAAAAAAACGGACCAGGGTTTGTGTGTGTACGCGCGAGCGCGCAGTCGATCCGTTTCGATCGAGCTGTGCTGGGCTGGACTAGGCGCAGGCTCGACTGGTCACACTTCCAGCCTCCCTTCCCATCGCTCCACTCTTCTCACTCTCGCTCGCAATGGCATCTCCCTCTTCGCGCGCCTCCGTTGCTCTTGCCGGCACCGCCGCAGCTGCTTCTCCCCCCTCCGCCGGTGCCACTCCGGGCTTCGACGGGCGGCTGACTGCCTGGGTCGCCTGCTTGACCCGCGGCGCTGCGACGATCTCCACCGCCGGCCCGATCTTCTTCGACGCGACCGAACCCGAGCTTTCCAAGCATGCGGCAATCGCTTGGTGTGCGCACCAAAACGCAAGACTCAAGCAACAGGGAACGCACGGGCTCGAGTGGCATGCGTTCGAGCGCGGACTCAACCCGGCTCCCGATCGCATCGACAATCTCTTCCCCGCCGCCGGGCCCTACGCCCACGCAGCGCAGGAGCAACAGGCCGAGGCTGCTAAGGAAAAGGAATGAAACGGGTGAACTCGACTCGCCCACCCGCTTGTCTGGGAGTTGACCCTCCCTCCCTCTCGTCGCTTTTTTGCGTTTGTCCATACACACACATCCATTCGCATCTCCCTCTCTCCTCGATCGACATGGCATCGTCCTCGCAGCCGGACAAAAAGCGCAAGCTGTCGGCGCCCGCTGCCGCGTCTGGCCCCGCCATCACCGCCGCCTCGCACGCTGCATTCCTCGTGTGCGACGGTCGTCCCGTTCGCGCGGGTCCAATCTTCCACGGCGCGGATACGACTGCAGCGCTGCGGTGGTGTGCCGCGAATCAGCAGATCGCAGAGGCAGCAGCAGCAGGAGGCGGCGGCGATGACGGTACTTGGATGGTGTTTGCGCTGACGAGCATCACACCCATCCTCCGCCCCTCGTCCGTCATCCGTGCGTTCCTGCTTCCCGCCAAGGGCGAGGTGCGAGAGCTCCTCATCCCAGCGGGTCGCATCCGGGAGACGATCGACGCGGCAGTGATCGGCGACGGTCCCGCCAACTGCTGCGTCAGTCGACGCGGTCTTGATCATCACTCCGGTCGCGGCCACTTCGCGTTTTGGTACGGCACGTACGCATGTGCGCTGCATCATCGCCCGCCTCGCAATCACTTCATCCACGCATTAGCCGACGAGTCCGTTCGCGGCGACGTGGTGATCGTGCGCATGCGAGGCAGCGACAACGACGACCCGCTATCCATCCCCGACGACATCAAGCCTGCCGACTGGAAGACGCTGCTGATCGAGGAGGAGGGGGACAAGAGCGCGATGGAGTAGAATGGAACAGGCAGGTGCATACGCACTGCGATTGATTGTATCTTTTCTAGTTATGCACCTATACACAAAAGGGAAGCTCATGGCTCCCCATTCCAGCTCATTTTCCCTCGCCCTTTAGACGGAGCCAGGGGTGACTTCTTTGTAGGGCTGCAGCGCCAGCTTGGTGGTGGTGTCGTTGCTGCGATCGACCATGGCGACGGCGTGCGCGCGCCGGTCCTTGTCGCTCAGCAGCAGCGAGTATGCGATGGAGACGCCGGCCGCGCCCGCCGCGTGCCAGCGCGCGTGCCAGATGCCCTCGTCCAGGATGTAGGCGACAAGCGCAAAGATGCTGATGCACGCGGCCGCGGAAAAGCGCAGCCACCAGAACCAGGTGCGGTGGTAGGTCGGCACGCGCCGCGCCAGGATGAACGCCAGCACGCAGACGTTGAGCGCGGTGATGGTCATGCTGGCCGCGATGCCATTGTCGGCGAACATGGTGACGAGCATGTGCGTGAGCAGGGTGGCGCACGCGCCGTAGATGGGCCGCCAGAACCAGTCGCCGTCGACCATGTACTGGTCGATGAAGGGCGTGACGAGCCAGACGAGCGCGAGCTGCGCCGCCATCACGTCCAGGCCGTGCAGCACGGCGGGCGACTCGGCGGGACACCAGCGGATGTCGCTCGCGTAGCACGCATGGTAGACGACCGACTGCCAGACGGCGACCGCCAGGCCCGTTGCTTCGATCCAGTAGCGGTAGAGCAGCTGCTTGCGCCACAGCACGACGATCGCGACCAGCATCAACGCGCTGCTCAGCACCAGCCAGATGGAGTCGGCCGACACACTGCTGTCGCTGTCCGACATTCCCGTGAGTGCAGCGGTGGCGAGAGTGGCGGCGGCGGCGGACGGCGGAGCCAGTCGCGCCGGCGAGTCGATGCGCAGACGAGCGGGCGTGGCGACAGCAAACGTTCCACCCTTGATCAAGGGGGAACGGGCGGACGGGCGTGACGAGTGGATGGCGCAGTGAGTGGAAACGATGCAGTTCAGTTTATTGGGGACGGAATGGAACGAGCGAGCAGGCGTGCGACAAGCGAATGCAAATGCGAGGTTGGCGGCAGATCCGGGCAGAGAGAGAAAGAGAGAGAGAGAGAGATGAAGGAGGGCATGGCCTACGATCCGACGCAGCCTTGGAGCGTGGAGATGGCGCGTCGCTTGCGCTTGGCTGGGGCGGGCGTGGATGCAGCTGCGCGTGCTGGAAGTGGTCGAGACGACGGCGGCAGCAGCAGCAGCCGGTCCTCGGGTGGCAGCAGGGCGAGCGGCATGTCGATCACACGGCCGCGCGCCGACACGTTGCTGCGCGCAAACACACCGTTCACTGGATCGCGACTGTCGGGGTCCCACAGCAGCACGCGCGAGCCGCCGTCCACGCAGTGCACGGCGTAGTTGACGGCGCCGTCGAGCAGCTGCACGATCTCGGAGATGGGCAGATGCGCCTGCTTGGTCGCGTCAAAGTGGCAGGTGATCGGAGGCTGCGCGATCGCAGCCGGGTGGATCACGTACGTCGGCATGGATGGATGGATGGATGGATGCCGCGATGCGCACCAGATGGAAGTGTGTCCGAATGTGCGCGCCTGCTACCATACGCACCGATGTCCGTTCGAGAAGGAGGAGGGCCTCCGGACAGAGAAACGGGCGACTATACGTGTGCGCGCGTGCCACTGCCCATACCTAAAGCGATCGCGACGCGTGTAACGACCACGGAGGGGCCGGGGTGGTGGTGCGGGGGGCTGGCTGGTGGATGGGTGGGTGGGAGGGAGAGGGCCGCGTGCACACCCGCGGAAAGCAAAACGACAATCACATTCAGCAGTATCCACTTGCGCGCCCATCTCAACACCCCACCCGCGCCGTCCCTCGCGCTTGCACGCGCACGGCGTTCCGATGGACGACGCCGCTGCGGCCAGGGCTGCGACGGACAAGGAGGCCATGGCGGCCCTCGTCGCCGAGCGGTTCGCGCAGTACCGCGCCGAGCGCAACGCGACGACCGAGATCGAGCTTAAGCGCGTGCACATGCACGCAAAGAGCGATGTCGAGCGCGAGGTGTTCTTTCGCAACGACGCCATCCGTCGCCGCGAGGAGGCAGAACGCGAAGCGGCCAGACTGGCTGCCGAGGAGAAGCGCAAGCAGGACCGGGTCGCTGCACGACGAGCGGCACTCGACGCGGCCCGCGCCCGTATGCGCGACATCCGCACGCAGATGCTCACGCGCATGCGCAAGGAGGCGTGGATCGAAAAGGGCAATCATCTGCTCATCCCGCCGCCACCGCAGCCCGACCTGCGCACCGACGCCGACAAGGCGGCCGAGGACGAGGCGTTCGTCGACGCCACCAAGAGCCTCGACGAGCGATGGGCGGCCCTGTGGGAGCGTCACCGCCAGGGGCATGGATTGCTGCTCCCGGCGCTCGGCGGCGGCAACGAGCTGCAGCAGCAGCGCACAGACGCCAGCCACATCGAATGGAAGCGCGAATGGGACAACTGGAAGCACAAATGATTCGCAAATGTATGTAGAATCGGAACCTAATCCAGACATTGCACACAAAGCGTCCATTTCCCGTTTCACCACCCTCCAGCTCCCCCCTCCCAAGTCGTTTGCGTTTGCTTGGGCCACGCGGGCAGATGGATGGATGAGGTGGGGTGTGGGATTCCCACCTACTCGGCCGCCACGATGCACGCGCTGTAGAGCGTGCTGTTGGCCTGGTTGCGAATGCTGTCGACGATGCTGGTCAGCGCGGCGCGGCGCCTGGCCTCGCGCTCCGGCACGATCACGCGAAGCACCTGCGCGTGTCCGGCAAAGACGTCGGGCATGTGCAGCTGGAACTCGCCAGGCGCCGGGCCGGCCACCCAGAAGTCGCGGTGCATGAAGCGACACTGGAGGCCCCAGGTGCACGCGTGCATCGGGCCGTGGTAGAAGCGGCAGGGCGCCACGCGGAAGGTGATGTCGTGCGCGAGGTCGGGCTGTCCTCCGTGAACGCGCGACGACGCCGAATCGGCGTCGGTGGTGGGCGGGGAGAGGCGACGGGCGCGGTGGTGCACCACCGCCGGGCCACCGGGGGCGAGAGCGGGCGGTGGGTTGAGGGGTCGAACCATCATGCTGTCGCGGGCGCGCATCGCGGCGCCGATGGTGACGGACTGGCCCATGGCCTCCACGCCGCAGCGCTGGTAGAACTCGGTCCAGTGCGCAAAGGTGCGGGTGCGCGCGTCGGGGAATGCGTCGATGTAGAAGTTCACGATGTCGGCGTGCTGCAGCGCGGGCCGCGTCGCAAAGACGGGCCCGGTGTGCACCGCATGTCGGGCGTCGTGTGCAGCCAGCGCCTGCTGCGTCAGCTTCACCCCCTCACCACCGCTGCCTCCGTCGTTCAGGCGATCGCGCGCGCGGTCCAGCATAGCCAGGGTCACGGCTGAGTCCTTGGACTCAGCGTCGCAGTGCTCGAGGAACGCGTGCCAGTGCTCATCGCTGCGCACTTCGAACGAGCGCACATAATAGTCCCAGATGACCGGATGCACCGGCTGGCGTGCGAAGAACGGGTCGTATCGGATCTCATGGCTGCCCTGCTGAAATACACGACTCTCGACTTGCACAGGCGGCGGCGACGGCTGCTTCTGCTGCCGGCGCGGCGCGGGTCGGCGTCTCTGCGTCGCGAGCATTGGATGGGGGGATGGGAGTAGGGGGTGTGTGAATGGAGGTGTGAGATCGTGTGGGGAATGAGCGGACGAGGAACAATGGACGAGGGAGGGAGGGAAGGGAGGATGAAACAGACAGCGCCCCTCTCAACGCCCCTTTGGACGCGGACCCATCGGACGACGCATCCATTGTTCCGTTTCATACTTGGTAGCCATGCGCAATGTGAATCGATCCATGTTGGCCTGGTTGATGGGGTGGTGGTCGACGAGCGCCTCGAGCGCCTCGAAGCGCTGGAAGTCGAACTCCGGCACGACAACGGCCACGATCCCCGGCTCGCCCTCGGGTGCGTCGGGCATGCAGAGCTGGAACTCGCGACACTCGCTGCCGCGCACCCAAAAGTCGTGGTGGATGAAGTTGCAGTGCGCACCGACCGTGCAGAAGCGGCCACCGGTGTGGAAGTGCGCGCAGTACTGCATGCGAAAGGCGCGATCGAGGCGCACGTTCGGATGGCCGATCGCATAGGGCGCATAGAAGCCGCCGAGCTCCTTGGAGGGTGCCACGTCGAAGGAGAGCGGGAGCGGTTCGAATCCACTCAGGGCGAAGCGAGGCGCCAGTTCCGCGTGCAGGTCGATGCCGGCGTCGTCGATGATGCGCAGGGGTGAGTCGGCAGCGGCAGCGAGGCGCGGCAGCGGCCGGCGCGTGGCAGGGGCGGGCGTGGGCGGCTGCGGCAGGAGGTGCGCCGACCGGTAGAGGAAGACAAACGGATACGTGCCTGGCTGCGACTCGCTCATGCGGCGCATCTTGGCGAGCACGAGCAGCGCCGTGCACGTCTCGATCTCGGGCGACCGCGGGTCTAGCTCGATGCACAGTCGCATGAACCACTTCCACGCCTCGACGCTGTTGCCGAGTGCGTACGCAAAGGCGGCCATCGCTCCCGGTGACACCGGGTGGGCGGCGTAGGGAAGCGCTTGCGGCGGGTGCTCGGGGATGCTTTTGAGACGCACCCCTTGCTGCTGTTCCTTCTTCTGCTTCATTCGCTTCGAGATGGGTCCAGTGGTAGTCGGCATGGTGTTGCGTGAGAGTGTGATCTGGCAACTTCCCTCCCTGCGAGTGTCTGTCTGCTTTTTTTCATTCCCGACCGCTGCCATGCGCGCGCGATTGCCTCGTTCGTTTCAGTTCACGCGTTCCGCCCACTTTGCCCGTTTCCACGTTTGCACACACGTCCAGTCCGTGCTCGATGGGAAGCTCGGCTGCATCTTCCAGCCTTCTCGCCGCAAGTCTGGCAGTCGTTGCCGTGCTGGTCAGCTTCCTCGTGTTCGACCTGGGCCAGATCTCCTCGCCTTCTAGCGCTCCGTCCGCGCCCGTCACCCCTCCACCTGCGCCCGCACTGCCTCCCAGCTTCGTCAACAACACCTTCCTCTCGCAGTTTTGCGTTGCGCAGTGCGGCGCGGGCGGGCGGTGCAACCAGAGCGCGACGACGGGCATCATCGACAACTGCATCACGTGCGGCAACCCGGCCGCCACCATCGACAAGGAGTCGGGCGCGTGTGTCGTCCTCGGCGACTGCACCCTCTGGCCCTGGTGCTCGAGCGTCGAGGCACAGGCACTGACGCAGGCGCACCGCGCGCTGGTCGCCCTCACGCAGACGGACAACACCACGGTGGCGTTCCCGCGCGCGCACCCGAGCGTCCCCGGCTATGTCCCGCTCATGGGCAGCAGCGTCGGCGTCATCGGCGACCGCATCGACTCCTACGTCGCCGCCAAGTTCGCGCTCGTCGCGCAAAACAACAGCATCAACGTGCCCTTCTTCTTTGACGACGAGGACAGCCAGTGGGGCGGCGAACAGCTGCTCGTCTACCGCGACCTCCTGCCCGCCCTCTACGAGCCCTATGTCACAGGCGTCAAGCGCAGCGCATGCACGCGCCGATGGGCCGCCATCGACGGCAAGTGTCGCGTGGTCCTGCCTTGATTGGCAACGCTACATCCTGCTGCCCCTGTTGGACTTCCCCGACCTGGGCCGGCTGGCGTGCGTGAGCCGCGACATGCGCCAGCTCGTGCAGCAGTCGCCATCCACCTCATCATTCAAGCACCACCAGCGCGGCGCTCGCCTCTATGCCACGCTCGACCTCGCAACCATTCTCCGGCACTCGCGCATGCCGCCCGCCTTTGTCGAAGAGATGATGCGCTCGTGGGCGTTCTACAGCTACATTGCACATCGCGGAGTCGAAAATGTCGCACGCGACCTCCTGCATATCGTCGCGCACGCGTATCAAGTTGGCGTAACGTATCGCACGCCAGCAGTCGGTCTGTCGTGCTACGCTCGAACGGACCCGCGATTCCACCAGGCAGAATTGACAAAGCGGGACGGGGCACTTCGCCGGTTCGCAGAGGCCCCGCATGGCAACAATCGCGCCTATCTGTTCTCCATTGTCGAGCGGCTGGCGATCTTGTACGCATGAGTGCACCGATTCGTTCATCTCGACTACCCCCATATGCGTCACAGTCTCATTCCATTCACATCGTCATCACTCTCGTCCGTGCGCATGACTTCCGCGCCCGCTCACGCAGCATGGTCCTGCCTTGATTGGCAGGACGCCATCCTCCTCCCCCTGCTCGCCTTCCCCGACCTGGCCAACCTGGCCTGTGTGAGCCGCGACATGCGCCAGTTGGTGCAGCAGTCGCCGTCCACCTCGTCCTTCGTGCACCACCAGCGGGGCTACCGCCTCTGGCGCGAGCTCGACCCCACCCTCCTCTCCATCCTCCGGCACTCACGCATGTCGGCGCAGTTCGTGCGCGAGTGCCTCTATGGGTGGGGTTTTCTCAACTATCTCGCATCGCGCGGCCGGTTACGGGCCGAGCTCGACTTGCAAGGACTGTTTGCGCACGCCTACGAGTTTGGCGTTTCATTCTTCGGCGTGCCTCCACAGTGCGATGCGCACCGATTTCGGCTCTCACAGCATCTGCTGAGCGTGCATCTGAACGCATACGCGACGGAAAGCGACGCCGAGTCGAGCAAGAACGTGTGGACGGAGGTTTCGTTTCTCGCGGGCGAGTACCATGCGTTCGTCCACTCGTCCCCCTCTCGATCGGCTGGCTGTACGTTGGTGTAGCTGGTGCCTCCATACACTGTTCGAGTCGTGTCGCCTTCTCATACTTCAAACGACCAGTGGTCCATCTCGCGACTTGCCCGTCATGCTTCGATGCATCGCGTGGCTCTGCGTGATCGCAGTGTCGATCAAGCTGGTCGAGTGGCATGCGATGCGCGCTGCGAATGTCGTCGTTCGGCGCAACGCGTGCGAGTTGATGGTTCGGATCGACCTCGAGATCGAGCGAGACCACAGCCTGGAGGACGCGCATCCGGGCATTGGCACGCGACTTCGCTCCAGGGACGATCTATTGCGTTTCGTGTGCCCAGGCGACGACGACAGAGAAGGTCCACCAGTCGAGGACGTACACCTGGCATGCGCCTGGCTATTGTGCCTTTTCGCTTTCGCCGTCGTCTGCAACCTGTGCACTTAAGCCATCACACTTTCATCATCCCGTTCCGCCCATCTCTCTCGCTAAGCCATGCGCTTCGACGTTGTCTTCTTCGCGTGGTACTGCGTGCTCCTGGTGCTGATCTATCTGGTCAGGTGGCACGTCGTGAACGCGACATGGAGCGCCGCTCGAAGCGCAGCATGCACCATGCTAAACCAGGCCATCCAACAGGCGAACGAGGGCGGCACGATCAACTGGCTCATGTTGGACGTCGTGCCCGAGGCGGCGAGGTTGCGCGGCAAGCTCTACCAGACGTGGACACACGTCTGCCCCGAGGACGGCGAGGTCGCCTCTGCAATATAAGCACTGGTGGCCCAGTGCGCATTGTTCATCACATGTGCCGGCATGCTGCTGCGGCTGCCTCGTCGTCCCAATTGAAACGATCGAGTCCCCGCCACCCAGCCGTTGTCTCGCGCCGCTGTCCGCCCTCGCATTCAAATACACCACAATCTCATTCCTTCTATCCGTCCACCCGCGCACATCGAGACCATGCGCGCTGTGTGTGTCCAGCTCGCGGTGTTTGCCGCAATCGTGGCGCTGTCCTACCTGGTCGGCTGGCACGTCGTGAACCTGGCGAGCCTCGTTCGCCGGGCCGGCATGTGTGCCACCCTGGGCCAGGTCATCCAACAGGTGACCGACGATGTCGACTGGCAGGGCATGCCGTCCGAGCTGTCGCTCCTGCGCTTCGAGCTCCGCCGCACATGGAACTACGCATGCCCCGCGAACGACGAACTCGCCTACGCAGCATGGGCGCTGCTGGTGCAGTGTGCGGTGTCCGCCGTGTGCGTCGTGTGGATGATCTGTCGCACCTGAAACGGGCCACACCCACTGCCAGCGCCTCGTCTCGAGTCGTTCGCTCCCGCATCCCCTAGACATCACAATTCCATTCTCCATTTACGGGAGCCCATGCGCTTCGATTGCATCCTCCTCGCGCTGTGCGGCGTGGTTGTGGCGCTGACATGGGTGGTCGACAAGCGGGAGCGCGACGTCGTCATGCGCGCCATTTACGAGTTCGCGACCAGTGCATCCGTCCAGCGCGTGCTGGCCCCGTTCGCGCCACACGCAGTCTGTCGCGTTCTGCATCAGCTGCTCGGTTAGTGGCGGGCGCATTGGACGCTCGCATGCACACGTTCACCCAAAAGTCAATCCTCACCCCGCCCATACACATCCAACCCCGTCTCATTTCTCATCCCCCTCTCCCCAGTCCCCAGCAGCCATGCATCAGACGTTCAGGCGCGAGGGCAAGCCCACCGACATCCTCGACCGCATGCGCAGCCAGAGCCGCGGCCGACCGGCTGCCACTGCCACCGAGCCTTCGAGTGCGTGCGCCATGCACCCGCGCGTGGGCGACCCGGCCTGCAACCCGGGCGACCTGCTGCGCATGACGTGTGGCCAGCTGGTGTGTCGCGGCTCGGCCCTGGCCCATCGCATCATCCTGCCCAACTGCGCGAGCTGCCACGCCACGCTGCAGCAGTCGATGCAGCGCGACGTGATCGACCCGTGGAAGGCGCGCTACGCTGTCCCGCCCCCTCCCCCACTCCTCGCCCTGCCCCCGCCGCAGCCCGCCAACCACTTCCTCTACTCCTCTGCCCCGCCTTCCCCCTCCCTGTCTCCGCCGCCGATGAGCTGGAACACATCCCAGCAGCAGCAGCAGCAGCAGTTCGCGCCCCGTGTCACCAGATGGTCGCAGCCGGCTCATCCCGTCAACGCGGCGCCCTACCCACACTCGGTGCCCCTGCCCCCGCGCCCGGCTCCACTGCCGCCGGTCAGCGACGCCACCACCAAGGCGCTGGCCAACCTCATGTCCATGCTCCAGCAGTAAACACGCCGCAACCTAAGCCCGCTTTGTTGCACGCATTGTTCTCTAGTCTTAACCCACACACACACACGCTTCTGCGTGCTTGCGCAAATGAACCCACTCGGCCTTCTCGTCAACTGCCTGGCCGCGCTCGGTCGCTTCTTTGTCTGGACGCCGCTGCTGGCATGGGCGCTGCCGCTGCTGCGCATCTGCCTGCTCGTGTCGCCGCTGCTCGCCGCGGCCGCGACCATGGAGCATGACCAGACCGTGGCGCTGCTCATGGTCATGGCCATCTGGTCCTACGTCATGGGCCAGGCGCTGGTGCTGCAGCCGCGCGAGCGCACCGAGGCGGGCGTCACGGTCGACATGGTCACGCACGTGCTGGTCGCGATCAAGACGCTGCAGGTGCTGCACTTTGCCGATGCGCGCAGCATGTCCACCTGGCTGGCGCCGACCCTGCTCGCGCTGCTCTACGCGCTGCTGCTCCACCTGGACGCCGAGCGCAACTCGCGCGAGGAGGACGAACTGGACGACTTCTACAAGGACGCGACGACGCCGCTGCTGGCCGTGCCCTTCTCCACCGCCCTCTCGCTCGTGCTGACCCTGGTCGCGTCCGGCTTGGCCACCACCTTTGCCGGTGCCGACGGAGGCACGCCCAGCACGCACGGCGTGCTCGTGTTGATCGAGATGCTGCTCGGGTGCGGCCTCGTCTACTGCATGACCGAGCTGCGCACGGGCGTCGACACGCTGCTGCCGTGGCTGCTGTTCCAGGCGTGCACGCTGCCGCTCTATGCCGACAGCGTGGACACGGAGCTGGCGTTCGCCATCCAGCTCATGGCGCTCGCGGGCGTGTTCATGCAGGCCATGTCGGCGGCGTCGGTGGGGAGGGGCGGCGGAGCGTGCGCCGTCTGCGTGCGCATCTGGGACACGATCGAGACCATCACCGGCCTGGTGCGCCTCGTGCTCGGCTCGGCCATCGTCTACCAGATCGTGGTGATCGTGTGCCTGGCCGTGCTGACGTCGACCATGAACGAGTCGTGGTACACCACGCACGCCATGTTCCCCAAGCCGCTGCGTCGCATCTGCGACCTCGGCCTCGACTTCATCGACACGGTCATCCGCGTCATCTACGAGTTCACCACGGACGAGTCGGTGCAACGCATCCTGCTGCTGGCCGCGCCGCAGGTCGGCATGGTGCGCGCCACCGTGTACCGCACGCTGCAGCCGTCGTACAAGTGGATCGTGATGGGCGCCGAGGGCGTGCGCCACGACATGGTGCCGACCAAGAACCTGCTGGCGCTCGTCGCCTTTTGCATCGGCCCTGTGCTGGCCGCGCTCGGCTCGGTCGTGCAGGTGTTCGAGGACGGCGTCGTGTTCGCCCGGTCGCGCTGGTTCTGGGCCGCCGCCTGCTTCGGATCCCTCCTTTTTTGCTTCGTCACGCAGCTCACGGCAGGCGCGCCCGTCACCCTCATCTCGTTTGTGTTCCAGGACTCGGAGTACACGCGCGTCTACTCGGACGCGGGCCAATACGCGCTCATGGCGCAGGGCGTGCTGATCGCCGCGTGCCTGGCCCTCTTCCTCGTGCGCTCGCAGCCCGCCAGCGCCGAGGAGGAGCGCGAAGAGGACGCCGAAGAGCAAAGGGACGAGCGCCAGCGTCTTATCACCGAGTTCGGGAGAGAGAGGCAGGGGCGGGTGGGTGCGCGCCCGGCGACCCTCGTTAACCAGGTCGCCCCGAGCTCGTCGGTGTTCGCGTCGGCGCCACCCGCGCGCGAGTCCAAGAACGACGAGGGCATCGCCAGCAGCGTGACGCGCTTCCTCACGGCACCCTCGCTTCTACTAACCGTGACGGCCGTGTTCTTCATCCTCATGGTGACGGTCGGCGCGGGCAGTCCGATCAAGACGTTCGACGTGAAGAAGGTCCCATTGGACACACCCAAGTGGCTCGTAAGCACCACCATCGACAAGGCCGGTTCATTTGCCAGTTCGATTATCAACATCCTAATCGATGCGTTCGGACCGGAAGCGCGTCTTGCTCTCATCTTCGTGGCCATGATCGACCTGCTGCAGAAGAAGCTGGGCTGCTTCGCGTGCTTCTGCGTGGAGCTCCCCGACCCGGACGACCTCAACCCGATGAACTGGGGACGGCGACGCCTGCTCGCCATCGCACCCGACGTCGGGTTCAATGAGACGCTGCTCGACCCCGTCGTCACGCTCTTCGCCGACTACCAGCGCGACGGCGCCACGTTCGACCTACCGCCACCGCTGTTGCCAATTCATGTCCCGCCCCCTTCGTCGTCGGCGCTGGCCGTCGTCCCGCCTCTCACCTCGCCACTTAACGGCACACGCGACGCGTATGACTTTGGTGGCGCGTCCACGCACGCACGACGCCTGCTAGGCAGCATCGACTGGACGTTCGACGCCGAGAACCCGTGCTCGGGCAAGGGCGAGGGCAGCTGCAGTGGCGTCAGCGTCTGCGTGTCCGACATCTTCAAGATCGTCGCGCCGTTTGCCAGGATCATCGAGCAGCTGGTCATGGTCGGCCTCACGCATGCCGTCAAGTTCGTCATCAAGAATATACTCAACAAGATCCCCGTCATCAGTCTCGTCGACAAGATGTTTTCGCAGTTTCACGGTCTCGACGCCTTCATCGGATTTGGCCTGTTCGACATGCCCGACTTCGCGTCCTTCTCCTTCAACTTCAAGCTGTTCGGGTTGGACCTCGGCATCCTGCCCAACTTCCGGCTGCCGGCCGTGCGCTCGCCCGACCTCGGCACGCTCGTGCTGCTGCTCGTCGCCGTCGCGCTGATCGCGTTCGTCGCGTGGCGCCTGGGCGTGCTCAAGCCGCTCGCCTCCACCGCCTTCGCGGGCATCACCATGGCCTGCATCCTGGCCGTCGTCTCGTTCGCCATCTCCGTCTGCATCCTCGCCTACCTGCTGGTGGCCGAGCTGCGCGTCTACGGCTACGACGTCATCATCACGCTCTCGGACCAGGCGTACCTCTACTTCATCCCCGCCTTCCTGCTGCTGCTCGCCGCCTTCCTCAAGATCGGCGAGGCCAGCGCACTCGAGCTCCGCAACCGACGCGCGCGGCGCAAAGCGAGGCTCGACGAGAAGCGCATCAAGCGCCCCTCTCCCCAACACCAGCAGCAAGTGTCGGCACGCGCTGCCCGTCCCGGAGGCAAGCCGCTCCTCATCCAAATGCTATAGGTCCGCTTGATCGTTTCCATACACATTCACGTACGCGTGTGCATTTCGACATAGAACACCGTGCCCATCCTATGTGCAAATGACGACTGCGTGTAAGGGAGGGAGGGAGGGAGGGGTGAGCAGGTGGGTGAGGAGGCGGGTGAGTGGGAGATGGGCGAGCGTCAAGAAAAAAAAATTGGTGATCGGGTGACCGACCTCCCCCGTCTGAAAAAAAAGTTGGGACAGGTCGGTCGTCGGAAAAAAAAAATTCGGCGGCCGGGTGGTCGACCTCCCCCCTCCGAAAAAAAAAAGTTGGGATGGCGCTCGCTCGAAAAAAAAAAAATTCGGGCCGAGTGGTCGACCGCCCCCTCCGAAAAAAAAGTTGACCGGATGGGCGAGTTGACGAGCAGCCAGACGGGCGACCAGGCAGCAGCCGCGGTCACTTTGGTTGGCAAAGAAAAAAGTTTGTCGGCAGGCAGGCTCGCGCCCTGGTCCACCAGAAAAAAAAAGTTGGAGCAGGGACGGACTGGCCGACCGACAGGCAGGTGGCCGCCCATCAGGAAAAAAAAGTTGACGGGTCGGAGAGCGGGGAGAGGATCGGAGACGCGCGCTATACACAAACACACACAGCTGGTGAAGTTTCGACTTAGCATCCCAGACCACACTATGTCTAAATTTAGCTATAGGGGAAATGGACGAGAGGGTGGAGAGGGTGCCGGTGGTCAACCGGCGGCCGGATGGTCGACCCACCCCCTCCGAAAAAAAAGTTGGGACGGCGGCCGCCCGAAAAAAAAAAGCTGGAGCCAGGTGGACGAGTTGGCGGGTGGGCAGGCGGCCGACCAGGCAGCACCCGGTGGTCACTTTGGTTGGCAAAGGTCATGGGGCTGCCTCCTCCAGTACGACTGCCGCACAGGTGGTCCACCTCGACCACCCGGCCGGGGTCGGCCAACTTGGCCACCCGGAAAAAAAATTCGGCAGCCGGGTGGTCGACCCGCCATCCGGAAAAAAAAATCGGCGGCTGGGTGGTCGGCCACCTCGCTCGAAAAAAAGTTGACCGGCAGCCGAGTTGGCGGGCGGGCAGGCGGGCGACCAGGCAGCAGCCGACGGTAACTTTGGTTGGCAAAGGCCATGGGGCTGCCTCCTCTAGTGCGACTGACGTGCAGGTGGACCGCATCGACCACCCAGCCGGAGTCGGCCAGCTTGGCCATCCGGAAAAAAAAATCGGCGGCTGGGTGGTCGACCACCTCGCCCGAAAAAAAAGTTGGGGCGGGTGGCCGTCCGAAAAAAAAAAATTCGGCGGTCGAGTGGCCGACCTCTCCCTCCCGGAAAAAAAAGCTGGAGCGACAGCTGGCGCGTGCGCAGGTCGGCCACCCGACCTCGGCCCCCGAGAGCAGCAAGACACACACTATATACAAACGCATGCACGCATGTTCGAGTTCGGCATAGGAGTGCAAGTTGCACTAGGTCTAAATTTAGCTATAGGCGGAACAGAGCGAGCGAGAAGGAGCAGGTGGCGGGTGGGTCGGCCACCCGGAAGAAAAAAAAATTGGCAGCCGGGTGGCCGACCTCCCCCTCCGAAAAAAAAAGTTGGCGGTGGTCGGGCGAGTCGGCGGACAGGCGGACGACCAGGCAGCAGCCGGTGGTCACTTTGGTTGGCAACGGTGGGTGCGCTCCCAGCCGGTCGGTCGGTCGGTCGGTCGGTCGGTCGTCGCAGAAAAAAAAATTGGCGGCCGGGTGGCCGACCTCCCCTCCGAAAAAAAAAGTTGGTGCGACAGCCGACGCGGCCGCAGGTCAGCCGCCCGGCCCCGGCCCCCGAGAGCAACAGCAAGACACCCACTATACTCAAACGCACGCACACATCAAGTTCGGTATAGGAGCGAGAGTTGCACTGCGTCTAAATTTAGCTATAGGTAAAACTCGAAGAGGCCGAGGACAGGGTCGTGGTGGTCGGCCAGCCAACCGCCAATTTTTTTTTTCAGCCGGCCGACCGCCACCACCACCCCACCCCCCACCCGAAAAAAAAATCGGAGCGGCGGGCACCCGACCGACCGGCCGGGGCGGACGACCAGGCAACAGCCGGTGGTCACTTTGGTTGGCAAAGGCCACGGGGCCGCCTCCTCCAGTACGACGGGTGTGCAGGTGGACCACCTCGACCACCCGACCGGTCGGCCGACCTGCCCTCCGAAAAAAAAAATTGGCGGGCGGATGGTCGACCCCATCCCCTCCGAAAAAAAAAGTTGGGCAGTGGCCGGCGAGTCGGCGGACAGGTGGGCGACCAGGCAGCAGCCAGTGGTCACTTTGGTTGGCAACCGGCAGCAGGCGGCAGCAGGCGGCAGCAGGCGGCAGCAGGCGGCAGCAGGCGGCAGCAGGCGGCAGAGGGGGTCAACGAGAATGACTTGCGTCCGCGCACAATCAAACATCGTGCATTAAAGAGGCACGGCATCGACCACCATGCACACGCGTGTGTGTGCGCCATGCCAGCAAGGATGACGTCCGTTCCTCTGGTGGCGGCGCTTGCAGCGTGCATGTCCCTGTTGGTGGCGGGCCAATCGCCGGACTCGTCGTCCACCGCTCTCGCAGCCACCCCGCCTCCCCCCTCGACCGAGTCCGACTCTGGATCGAACTCGGATGTCGTGCTCACGATCGTGCTGGTGTCAATCCTCGTCGGCGTCGCAGCGGCCGCGGCCGTGGCCATTCGCGTGACCAATGCGAGGAAAAAGAAAGCAGCAGCGGATGCAGCGGCGGAGGGAGGGCGCCCCAGCGAAAAAGAGAGACTGGCCGGCCCGCGCGTGGCGCCATACGAGTTCGCGTCGTACCAGAAGGACGCACGCCGTCTGCTCGGCAACGCAGTACCATCCGACTATGCCACGTCCAACGCCGTGTCCGGCGCGATGATGCACATGCCGCTGCGACATCCGGCGCCCCACCCACCCCGGCCCGACGCCCCTTACACACTGCTCTGATCATCCGTCCCCCGTCGTGCGACCATACAATGCAAGCGCGCCGTCGCGTCGATTAAACACGCGCAGCTCAGACGACGATGAGAAGACGGAGCAAGAGTTTGTATGCGAGAAGCGAGCGACGAGACGAGTGCCAAACGCGTGCGCGGGGCGGAGCGGGGATGAAGGGAGAGTGCGGATGGGGAAGAGGAAGAGAGATGGTGCGATCAGAGCGTGGTGACCGTGATGGTGACGCACCCCGCGTTGCAGCTGAACGTGGCGACCTTGCCCACTCGCGTGCGGAGTCTGGGCACACACGCATCGTTGTAGAGGTCGGCCGGCAAGAACGCGTGCCTGGGGTGCTTCTGGTCAAAGAGCTGGACGGCCCTGTCCAGCTCGACCGGCACGTTGTCGGGTGTGAGGTCGGCCGCGTTGAAGTAGAGATACTCCGACTCGACGCCAACCACGCTGCTCTCCATCAGGGCCTTGCGCATCACCACGGCGTTGGTGCGCACGGGTGCGGCCGCAGCCGGCATGGTCTGCTCCACGCTCATGCCCTGGAAGAGGTTGGCCAGGTTGCGCGCGGCGTGGAAGGGCTTGTCGGCCGCGCTGTCGGTCAGCGGCTGCATGGTGAAGAAGGACTGCGGCACCGAGTTGCGGCGCAGGGGTGCACCAGGCGCGACGCGTGCGGGCGCAGCACCGGCCAGCGCAGATCGGTCGGGCGTGTGGAAAGCAGAAGCCATGACGACGGGGATGAAAGGGACGAGACGGGGGAGGGGTCGAGAGAGAACGAGAGATGAATGTGTGTGTGTGATGGAAGCTAGAAGTACAAGGGACAAGGGCGCGCTCTGTAGGGCGCGGCTGGAATGAAAGTGAAACGGGTCGTCGGCGAGCGCGATCTGATTGGCCGGGCTGGATGGATGGGTGGGTGGGGTCTCGGCCCTCGTTCCCCTCCCCCGCGCGTGCGTTTAGAGTGTCGTGGCCGTGATGGTGGCGCACTGCTTCTCGCAGCTGAACGTGGCGACCTTGTCGTTGAGCGTGCGCAGCCTGACGGTATGGGTGCCGCCGCAGCCCGCGGCGTGTTGATGGAACGCGCCATCGAACAGCACGATCGGCAGCTCCAGGGAGCGAGGCAGGCCCGCCTCATTGAGGTCGCCCGCGACGAAGTCGATGTACTGCGATGGGGCGGTGGCCACGCTGCTCTCCATCAGCGCTCGCTTTTGCTCCATGACTAACGCTGGCATTTGCTGCGCATGGCTCGCGTTCATGCTCTGCATGAGTGTGGGCAGATTTGCGTGCGACATGGAAAGAAGAAGTGGATGGACAGACGGAGATCAAATGGAGTAGGCGTGTGTGTATGGGCCCAGGGGAAGGCTGAACGAGAAATACAAAGGAAGGGGGGCGAGGGTGGCCGCGACAGTCCGTTTCGCTGCTGCTGCTGCTGCTGTTGTTCCGTTATGCCGACTTGGACGCGCTGCTGCCCTTCTTGGAGGCGCGCTTCTGCTTCTTGGCCGGCGAGGCGGCCCCAGGAGACTTGCGCACGCGCTTGGCGCCGAGCACGATCGGGTCGTCGCTGTCCATGACGCTGAGCGCATTGGCGCCGCTGGTCGTCTCGCGCACCAGACTGGCGATCACGTCGTCGCCGAGGGCGCGGGCACCCACCGCGCGGATGTGGTTGTCCGAGATGCGCGCACCCGGACCGGCAACGGGCTGCGCCTGCTGCAGCAGGTCGGACGCCAGGAACTGGAGCGCGGCCGTGAAGTAGACGGCCGCCGGGTGGCCGCAGCGCGTGCGCACGGCGCCCTTGCGAACGCGCGTGCGCACCGCGCCGACGGGGAAGTCCAGACCGGCGCGCGTGTGCGCCTGGATCTTGGTCTTCGGGGATGCGGAGGAGGCGGCAGACATGTCGGGGGTCGGAGTGTGTGGGGGGGGTGGGCTGTGGAAGTGAAACGGTTGAGAGCTCGATGAAACTGTGATCGGTGTGTGGAGGGGAGAGGGGCGAGGGGCAAAGCGGTTTGAAGGTGTGAGCGCCACACTTCCAACTACCTCTTTCCTCCCCTCGGCAGCCCACTCCCACACACGCGCCGCCGAGTTCGCGACCACTTCCCTCACCACCCACCCTCTCTCTCCGCGCACCCGTCGCGCCACCGCGCAACGCACACACGCACGCACGCATACACGCCGCCATGGAAACGACAATCGGATCGGCAGCAGCCACTACCTTTCACGCGCTCGCGCAGCAGCGTCGACCTCCGCCCCCTTCGATCGCGTACCGCGCGCCGCCGTCGCTGTCGCTATCCTCTTCCGCTGCCGCCTCCGCCTCCATCTTCTCTTCCGCCTTCGCCGCGAGTGCCACCCTGCCCGCGCGCGTTCACCTGCCGGCGTCTCCATCCGCTGTCGTCGCGGCTCCCATCGCCTTCTCCTCTGTCGCCGCCGCCGCGGCGGCATCACCGCGTGTCGTGGCCACGCTCCCCGTCGTCGTCGCTCGTTCCCATGCGCCTGCATTGGCCATGGCTCCGACTCCGGTCCCGGTCCCGGTCCCGGTCCCGACTCCGGTCCCGACCCTGGCTCTGACCCTGGAGCCGACGCCCGATCCGATTCGCGTGAAGCTGGAGGATGATGCACACGCACTGGCGGAGCGCAACCGGCTGGCGCAGGCCAAGGCGGAGCTCATCGCGAGGGCGACGGCCGCCGAGGCGCTGCGCGCCCAGGCCAACGCACGCGTCAAGCAGACAAAGATGGCGAACAAGAGGCACCGCGACGAGGAGATGGAGGCGCGTGCCACGGAGATCGGCGAAGCGGCTGCCGCCGACGCCGCTGCTGCTGTGTCTTCCGACACCCCGCCCGCTCCGCATTCCCCTCTCCCGTCGCTATCGTCCCCGCCCCTGCCGCCCGTGCGACAGCGCACGATTGGCGAGCATGCGCTGAAGGCCAAGAAGAAGAAGCAGACGAAGACGTCAAAGAAGGAGAAGGAGAAGGAGGAGGAGATGGAGGGGGGAGCGAAAGACGGCACCGTTGTCGCGCCGCCGCCCGCCGCCGTGGCGACGTGGACGTACGAGTCGTTTGCGCTCGTGCGCGCCGAGATGGCGCGCCAGCGCACGCCCGCGCCCTTCCCCTCGGGCCTGGTCGACCCGGACGCCGATTTCTGCGACCGCATCGCGCAGACCAACGAGGCCACGCTCGTGCACGAGGTGGAGGAGCGCATGCGCACGGCGCACGCCGAACGCGTCGAGCACATGGTCGCGCGCGCCATCCGCGAGCGGCCGTCGTACGTCGTCATCCTGTCGCGCACGCTGATCCGACACCTGTCGCACCTGCTTCCGTCGAGCGGCTACGACGCGCAGCGGCACCTGTTTGTCCGACCGGCGACGGACGACCCCACCGACGTCTTCCACTCGATGGTGCGCGACCTGCTTGCGGCCGTCGACAACTTTTACATGCGCGGCTCGCCGCACATGCAGCGCGAGCGCAACGTGATGCTGCGCTGGCTCTCCCTCGGCCGCCAGCCGTGCGCGCTCCTCCGCGAGCCGGAGCTGCGCAACGCGCCCGTCGCCCTGCAGTGCCTGATCGATCTCGGCTACGACCGCGAGATCGCGCTGGCGGCCGAGAAGCAGCCGCTGGCCGATTCCTTCCTTTGCGAGGTGCCCATGCAGGAGTTCGACGTGCAGCGCGCCGACACCGACGCCATCCTCGCGTACTGCACGCGGCCCGCGAGCAGCGCGGGCGCCGTCATGTCGCTGGCCGCCGTGCACCGCGTGCTGACGCTCGAGTGTCGCGCGCTCGTGTCCAAGCTGAACGTGGAGACGCAGCTCCTGCTGTCCAAGTCGAGCACGGTCGCGCGCGCCATGTGGCGCGCCGAGGTCATGCAGCAGCGCGGCAGCGCTGATCCAGACGGTGACGACTATGACTCGGACGACGACAACGGCGAGCTCGACCGGCGCGAGCAGCTGGACGGCGAGGCCGCGGCCGCGTACAAGCGCCGGCGCCGACGGGTCAATGCTCGCCGACGCAAGGCGGCCGAGGCCAAGGTCGCGTCGGACAAGGCGTTCTTCGCCGCGATGCCCGTTGCCAAGCGCCGCAAGGGCGTGGCGGGCGTGCTGCTCCACGACATGCAGTGCATCGAGTTGCACTACCAGGCCATCGACGTTGCCAAGGCAGCCGCGGCTGCCGCTGTGCGCGCACACGAACAAGAAGGCGCAGGCGAGATGGAGATCGAGTGAAAGGGGGGATGAGTTCGGAGTCGGGGAGGGTGGGGTGGTGGTACTGCGCCCCCCCCCCTCCCTTTTTTTGTGTATAGCGTTTATCTCTCTCTCTCTCACATCGATACAACAGACAATCCCATTTGCGACGTGATGCGCACATCGTCGCCTCCGGGGAGCAGGAGGCACGGGCGGGCGGGCAGCTTATGCTTGCGCGTGGCGGTGGGCGCGGACGGGAAGCGTGAGCGCGGGGCCAGCGCCAACTCGGCGGCCATGCACTGCTCGAGCGAGGCGCGCGACACGTCCAGCGCGAGCGTGCCCGCCTGGTCCACGCTGTGGTGCAGCAAAAAGTCGGACGTCTCCATGCCGTGCATGAGCCGGTGCCGGCCGCGCGTCTCGTCCACGGTGAAGAGTGCGATCAGGCGTCCGTACATGCGTTGCTCGCACACGAGCGACATGGGCGAGCGCACGCGCGCGTTCAGGCGCTGCTGCTCGGTCGGGAGCGCCTCGAGTGCGCGCATCTCGCGACTGTACTGGCGCGCCTCCTCGTCGCGGTAGCGCGTCATGCCCTCGCTCCACACGCCCGACGCGTAGGCCGTCGACTCGATGGTGATGGGCGGCGTGTCGGTCGCGCCGGGCGCGCGCGTCAGCAGCATCAGGTAGCAGTGCATGATGTAGTTTGCGCTGTCCCGTGCACCCAAGTGGCCCGGCTTCTGCAGCGAGGCCGACGCGCTGCCACTGTCGCTCTTGAGCTCGCCGATGGCCATCCAGGCCGTGTAGCGCCGCGCCAGGCGTTGCAGGTGTCGGAGGTCGGACGACGGGCGCACGAGCTCGATCTTTTGGAAGACGAGGAACAGCTCCATCAGCGCCTTGGTTCCGTCCTCGCAGTCGAAGGCGGGCAGCGTGGGGCCCGGGTGGCTCCAGATCGAGCTCCACTGCTCGGCGTCCGAGTTGTCGTGCGCCCACGTGTCTGGCCGGTAGATCCAGCCGAGCGACGGCAGCGCGATCATGTCGGCCAGCAGCTGCTGCTGCCCAAAGGCAGAGGGTGATGCGGGTGCAAAATGGCGCGCGAGCACCAATGCGCTCTCGAAGTACGCCGTGGCGTCGACCGGCACGGCGCGCATCTGGTGGGCGTGCAGCGCGTACCAGAGGATGGGCAGGCGCACGACGCGGTCCAGGTACACCTGCACGTCGGTGAAGATGTCGGTGTCGGCGTGGTGCGGGACCAACTTGTACGCGGCGCGCGTGTGGCGGATGAGCGCGACAGCCTGCGCATTGTCGGGCGTCGACGGCGGCGCATTGGGTGTGGCGAACGGCCACTTGGCCTCGACCGACAGCGTGCCCTGCGCCATGCCGCCGAGGTCGACGAGCGTCACGACGCCGCCCATGCCGCATCCGCTGGCGATCAGCTCCTGCGCCTGCATGCCGTCGTCGGCCGCGAATGCGTCGGCGTACCAGTAGATCATGAGGCGCGTCGGCGGGTGCGGATGGGTGCGCACGGCCAGTGTGGTGGTGAAGGGCGCCGCGTCTGCCACGTCGCGCACGATGCCGAGCAGCAGCGGGTGGTTGTCATTGTCGGCGTAGATGCACAGACAGTGGTTGGCGAGTGCCTTGCTCTTGCCCTTCTCTCTGCTCCCCTTGGCCTGGCGCCGCTGCAGGCACAGGCGCAGCGTCACTTGCTCGATGTGCGCACGCACGATCGCACCCGTCTGTGCGCACACGTCGGCGCAGTGAAGGCCCGGGTCGGCCATTGGATGGATGGAAGTGTACCGCGCCGTGTATGAACAGGAACTGAGTCGAATGCAACAAGGCGCGAACAATTGGGCGGGCATTGCTTTATGCGCGCGGGAGAGAGGGAGGGAGGGTTTGCACGCAGTGCACGACGCACTGCTCAGAAATGCGAATCAGGTCGAGTCCAGATCAATCGGAGCAGCAGAAGCGGGAGCAGAAGAGGGAGTAGCAGGAGGAGCAGGAGCAGCAAGAGTGGGAGTGCGTGGAGTAGCAGATTGAGTACCATGAGGGGCGGGAGCAGCAAGAGTGGGAGCGAGTGGAGTAGCAGAGGGAGTAGCAGGATGAAAGGGGGAAGGAGCAGAAGCACGAACAGGGGTAGGAGTGCTGGATGCATGGCGAAGCGAACGAGAAAAAACCTCGAACAGGCACGGATCGAATTGTGAATCGGATGGCAGAGGCCAGGCGATCGCAGTTGTCTCACCTGCGAGCGAGAGTGAAACGGGTGGCACAATGGACTCAATCCGTTTCACTCGTGCATGGGAGCAGAGGCGCAGAGAGAAGAAGAAGAAGGAGGAGAGGGGACGTCGGACGATGAGGCGGGCACGATGCATGGCTGGGTGCTCGTGAAGGCGGCGCGGCACATCGGGCAGGTCTTGTTGCACCGATCGGCGCACGCCATGCAGACGGCGATGTGGCCGCACGGCGTGAAGCAGACGCGGCGCAAGTTGGACTTGCACGCCACGCAGGTCGTGTCGTCGGACGCGTCCTCGTGCGCCAGTTCGTCCTGGATGCGTCCGGCGTGTCGCATGGCGAGCGCGCGCGCGCGGGCGTTGCGTGCCTGGATGGACTCGTGCTGGGCCTTGACGGCCTCGTCGATCCGCTCGCGAAAGCACGAGATCTGGGTGGTGCCCAGTAGGCGATCGTGCACGGGTTGCGGGATGAACCTGGACCACGTTGCGATGTAGCGGCGAACGATGGCGTTGCGCTCGAAGGTATCCGGAATGCGCCGCCAGAGCGGGTCGAGGAACTGGTGCACCTCCTGGTGCGTCATGTGCTGCGAGCCCTCTGGCACACGCTCCTCGAGGAAGACGCGGAGCAGGGAGGCGCGCGTCTTGGCGGACGAGCTGATGTCGAGCAGCGTGCCCAGGAAGGCGGTATCGGATTCGCACGGCCAGTGGACGAGGTCGGGCACGACGCCAAACAGGAAGCTGTCGAGTGCCAGCTCGCCAAACGAGCGATGCAAGAGCGTCGCGTCGCGCACGATCGCTCCGCGGTCGGGCTTCACGCGCGGCTCCCACACCGTCTGCACGAGGTGCATGAAGAGGCGCGGCGGGCGGCGCTGGTCCTCCTCTTCCCCCGGGCGCACCAGGGCGCGGTACATCGTGACGGGCGTGATGCGGTCGCCGTAGGCGGGCACCAGGAAGCGCAGCGCGTGCAGGCGGTCATTGCGATCGTCCAGCGTGAGCTGGAGGTAGTCGGCCACGTTGCGCTCGAAGTTGCCCATGTCGCGCTCCCACTCCATGCAGCGAGCGGCCAGGCGCTCCTCCGACCACGTCTCGATCACGCGGCCGTCGGCGCGCTGCGGCGCCCACCCGGGGAAGGCGGCATGCAGCGCCTCCATGAGCAGGGCGCGGATGGCGCGCGGGTCGAATTCGAACATGGACTCCAGTTGCTGGTCCGTGCCAAACACGCCGAGGTAGCTCCAGTACAGCTTGACGTCTCGGTCGTTGGGTCGACCCGGTGCCGGCGTGGTGGCCGGGTCGAACAGCGCCTGGACATGCGCCCGGATCAAGTGACGCCCGCGACGCTGCACGAGCACATCGCGCGCACACTGGCGCGAGTCGAAGGCAATGGTTCGCCAGGCGTCACAGACCGCATCCGACGGACTCGGGGGGTTGAGATGGAGATCGAGATCGAGATCCGCATGCGCCGGCCCGCGGATGTAGGCCTGCACCGTCGCGTAATCGGCCATCCAGACCGCGTCGGCGCGCACCGCGCGCCGCATGCCTTCGAAGATCGAGCGCTGCTCCTCGAGGGCATCGGCGGGCAGGGCATCGATCAGCGCTTTGGTGTCGGGCCACCGGCCACACTGGAGCACCATCAGCAGTGCGTACACGTCCTTGTTCGCGCAGGGTCGGTCGCTGGTGAGGTAGTCGAACGCGACGTCCTCCTCGCGGTAGAAGAGGCGCGTAAAGATCATGCGACCCTGCTCGCACAGCTTGTCCGCCTCCGCCTGCGTCTGGACGCCGGCCGGCAGAGGGATGGAGTCGATGTCGGAGAGGAGGATGATGTTCGGCGTCTGCATCATGCGCGCGACCGCCGCGCGGTACTGCGCGCGCGTGAGGGGCGGCTCGGCGGCAGCGGCAGCCACACCCGCGGCAATGTCTGCCCGGTCGCGCTCGGCCTGCTCGCGATCTGCATGGGCATCCACCTCTGGCTCTGGCTCTGCACCAACGGGCGCAGCGACAGCAGCAGCGGCAGCGGCAATGCCCGCGGCGATGTCTGCCTGGTCGCGCTCGTCCTGTGCATCCGATGCGAGTGCAGCGGCGAACGCAACGGCGAGCTGTCGATTCACATCGGCTGGAAAGTTGCGCGCAAACTCGGCAGCGATGGCGTCAAAGTCGGGGCGTTGCGCGCTCATGACCGGGCGGGTGCGAGCAGAAGGGGATGGGACGAGAAAGTGAGTTTGGAGTTGTGTATTGGTGGACGGGAGGGACAAGCGACTAGCTTCTCGATCACACAAACAAAGGCGAAACGGACGAGAGCGAGGCTGGACCAAAACCAGCTCGCGTGCAAAAGAGGGTAATAAGAAGGGAATGGAGAGAGAGAGAGAGAGAGAGGTGATGGAGGAGGAGGAGAAGAAGCGCGTGTTTCACGTGGACGAGGTAGGCAGGATGCATGGCTGGGCGCTCGTGACGGCGGCGCGGCACACGGGACACGTCTTGTCGCATTGGCTCGCGCACTCGATGCAGGTGACGATGTGGCCGCACGGCACGAAGCAGACGCGGCGCAGGTTGGAGCGGCATGCGATGCAGGTCACCTCGTCCGGCGCGTCCTCGGGCGCCAGCGTGTCGCGCACGAAGCGGGCGCAGCGCTTGGCCGCGACCGTCTCGCGCCACTCGGTGAACTCGACGCGCTGCCGCTGGCGCTCGACCGCCTCTCCGATGCTCGCCTGCGTGTCTGCGTCCTCGGTGAGGTCGACCAGGCAGTCGCGCACGATGTCGGGGATGTGCCGCGTCCACGTGTCGATGAACTGGGCGATGACGGCGAGCAGGTCGGCTTCTATGGGCAGCAGCGCAACGAGCGGCTCGAGGAACGCGCGAATGTCCTGGTACGACATGTGCTGCGCGCCCTCGGGGATGCGCTCCGCCAGCACGAGACTGAGCAGTGTGGTGCGCTCGCCGGACTCGCCCGACAGGATGCCGAGCAGGGAGGCGACGTAGGCCGTGTCGGCCGCGCACGGCCAGTCGAGTAGGTCGGGCATGGCGATGGTGAGGAAGCTGCGCGTGACGCTGCAGCCGTGCGCGCTCTGCAGCTCCATCGCACTGGTCTCGACCAGACACCGGTCGGGCCGCACAACCGGCAGCCACGCCGTCTCGATGAAGCGCGTCATCTGCGTGGCGATCGCGTCGTCGTCGAAGTCGCCGGCGTTGGCGCCACACGCGTCGTAGGCGATGCGCGGCGTGATGCGGGCGCCGTGCGTGCGCACGAGCGAGCAGAGGGCGGCCTCGCGGTCGCCGGCCGTGTCCAGCGTGAGCCGCAGGTAGTCGGTCACGCTGCGCTCGAACCCGGCCGCCTCCCACGCCGGCAGCAGCGCGGCCATCGACGGCGCGTGCCAGGCCTCGATGAGTCGGCCGCACGCGCGGCGCGGCTCCCAGCCCGGGAAGGCACCGCGCAGCGCCAGGAAGAGCCTGGCCCGGTCGCGCGGCGGGTCGGGCGTGAACATCGTCAGGATCTGGTCGCGCGTGCCAAAGTGGGCGACGAAGTCAAAGTGCGCCTCGACCTCGGCGGCAGTCGGGTGACCGGGTGCCGGCGGGTGCGCGAGCAGCTCTCTGCCGCGCACGCGGATGAGCTCCAGCCGGCGCCGGCGGAGCAGCGCGTCGCGCGCCGGCTCGCGGCGGTCGAAGGCGACCCGCTCCCAGGCCGCGATCACGTCCGCGGACGGCCCATCCTCGACGCTGCCCGTGCGAACGTAGACCTGCACGGCGGCGAGCGCCTCCAGCCACCCCGGGGTGTCGCGAAAGTGGCGGCGGAGGATGTGACCCTGGGCCATGCGCGCGTCGAGTGGCGTCGTCAGGAACGCAGAGGTGGCTGGCGTCCGCACGCTGCATCGCAGCACGCAGTCCAGGCACCCCATGGTCTGGCTGGTCGGCACGTGCGTCACGCCGCCCATGTAGTTGAACGCGATGCACTCGTTGCGGAAGAAGAAGCGATTAAAGGCCACGTGGACGTTGCGACGCAGCTCGTCCGGGTCGTCGTCCGCCAGCTCGGCGGGGATCGGCAGCGCGGCGGCCAGGTCGGCGTCCGACACGACCGTCGGGTGCTGCAGGGGGCGCAGCGCCTGCAGCATGAACAGAGCGCGGGCGTCGGGAGCCGGTGGGGGTGGCGCGACGAACGCAGCAGCAGCGGACGCAGAAGCGAGTGCAGGCGCAGCGGCGGGGCCGGGGGACGCGAGGATGGCCATGGTGGCGGGGGTTGAACTGGACGCGTGCGTGCGTACAGCCAGGCAGGCAGGCAGTAGCAGCAAAAAAAAAGAGAGAGATTTGAGCAAGCGAGTCGAATGGAGTGGAGGCGGGATGGGAAAGTTCGCTTGGTTCGAATTGTGTATGGATGGATGCGAGAGGGGGGACGAAGGCGAACAAAGCAGAGACAGCAACAGCAGCAGCAGCGCGAAACGGACCAGACTTTCCCGAAACTCATTCGCGCCACCATCATTAGAGATTGACAGGCGGACAGGGGACAGGAGCGGAGAGAGAGAGAGAGAGAGAGAGGATGGACGTCTACACGTCGAGCAGCATGGCCGCCTTCTTCGCTTCGTCGCCTGCCGCGATGTCTGCCTTCACCTGGGCGGTCGGACGCGGGTTGAGCTGCACGCCGGTCATGTCGCGCTCGGAAAGCTGCGCAATCAGCGGTGCGTTGCGATCCACCACCGCGCTCACCGCCTTGACCGCTCCCTCCCAGTCGGCCTTGGCCACTGCAATCCGCTTGGCCAGGCGCACCTGCACGTCCGCGAGCTCCTTCTCCAGGAACGCCTTCGTCTCGAGGTTTTTCTTGGCCTCATTGTACCAGTAGTCTAGTCCGTCCTGCTGCAGCCGCGCGCGCAAGTTGTCGCGCCTGCGATCGTCGTCGGTCTGGCGACAGACAAGCTGCAGCTTGATGGTGATCGGCTCGCCGTACTCCTTGTACGTGTCCGTGGTCGTCTGCGTCTTGACGTGGTCGATGTGCGTCCCGCCCGACACCGTCGCGCCGCCGACGGCCGGGGCACCGGGCTTGGGGGCAGACTTCTGCTGCTGCGCCAGGGGGATGGCGACGCCGAACGTCGACGTGGCGGCGGGTGCGGGTGCGCCGAAACCGAATCCACCCATCGTGGGAGGGGCGCCACCAAATCCAGTGGATGCGCCCGGCGCTCCGAAGCTGCTGCTGCTCGCCGTGGCCGGTGCGACCCCACCAAAAAACTCACTGACCGCCGACGTGGCGCCGGGTGCACCAAATCCAGTGACCGCGCCCGCCGGCGCAGTGGGTGCACCGAACGACCCGAATCCCCCCAATGTGAGAGGGGCAGCGCCACGCGAGCCGCCCCATCCATAGCCGAGATCACCGGCACGGGCAGGCTGACCGTACGACTGAGGGGAGCCGAACGAACCGAACGACGACAGCCTGACAGCGCCAGTGCCGAAGGACTCGCCGCCCAGCGTGCCGAAGCCAAATCCAAATCCTCGACTCACATCCTTGGCCTTGCGCGTCCAGGGCTGCAGCTTGAGCGTGAAGATGTTGCTCTCGCTGAGCGTGGCGGCCACGCGCGCCTCGGGCGCACTCGCCTTCTCCCACTCACTCGGCGCGACGAACAGGAACGAGCGGTCGCTTCCCGTCGCAAAGCCGCGGATGACGGCGCGACCGCTATCGTAGAGCACCTTGCGTCCATCGTTGATCACGATCTTCTCGTCGCCCACGGTGGCCTCTTCGATGGTGAAGGTGTCGAACGCCGCACTCTGGGACCGGTCGATGACGAATTGGAACTCGGTCTGCGTCGGCACGACAAAGATGCCCACGCCCGCTGCGGTCTTGTGCCGGTTCTCCGGGTCCAGGTACAGCGGCACGTCCGTGTGACCGAGGAGCGTGAGTCCGACGTTGAGCCCCTTGTACGGGACCAGGGTCAGTGCCGGGTCCGACGCCGAGTCGCAGTTGAAGCTGGCGACCGTGTTCGCGGGCACGTGCGTGCCGTCGCGGAAGCCGAGCACCTCCTGGCAGTGCGCGCAGCGCGTGTCGGCCGCCATCGTCTTGCCCGTCGGCACGAGCCAATAGTTGGGCGGGAAGGGGCCGCACAGGGACATCGTGCCGTGGCAGTAGCGGCGCTTCGGGTCCATCGCCGCAGAAGCAGCAGCAGCGGTGGCGGCGGCAGCGGGAGACGACTCAGCGATGCTCGCTTCCTGGAGCGCGACCGCGATGGCGTCGATCGTCGCGGTCGCGAGAGTGAGGGCATCGGTCATTGTTTGAACGCGAAAGGGAGAGAGAGAGAGAGAGAGAGAAAACGGGGATGAAGGTGTGAGGAGTGTGGGAGGCGAGGCGATGTGTTCCAGTAGTTGCAAATCGACTTGATCCATCTTTGTTATGAAAAATGAAACGGACAATGCGCACAACGTGAAACGAGTGGGCGCGGGAACGAGCGGGGTCGGGTAGAGGGAAGGGGGGGGGGGGAGAGAGAGGGAGAGAGAGAGAGAGAGGGAGAGAGGGAGGGAGGGGGGGAGTGAGAGAGAAAGAGAGAGAAAGAGAAAAAGAGAGAGAGGGAGTGAGAGAGAGAGAGAGA